>Ga0099824_1009061_pt1 | contig 12431 bp, 6 predicted proteins | sample SiratrowhiteBW_FD_76837 | JGI IMG/M metagenome (GOLD analysis project Ga0099824, IMG submission 76837) | Root nodule microbial communities of legume samples collected from California, USA - Siratro white BW | ecosystem: Host-associated > Plants > Roots > Nodule | place: USA: California... | reverse complement strand
TAATTTTAATTATATATATATATATATATATATATATATATATATATATATATATATATATATATATATATATATATAATTAGTTAAGATTGTTTTAACTAGTTCTAATTTTAGCTGTTTATTTGAATTTATTAATATTAATGTTGAGATTCATTTATCTCGCCTTTTACTCTTATCTTTTATATCTTTTATTTATGTGGTTGTCTTTTTAAAAAGCATAAATATAAAAGAGTGCAGCAATTAATATTAGATAACAGTAGTTTAATATGTATGAAGTTTCCATAAACTATGTCATACTTGTTAGTATTGGATCTTGTGTGTAACATCTATTACGATTTGGTGAAATTTGTAACAAATACTACTTAGAATCAATGTATATAACACTATATGTTATATCGATTTGCTATACGTTTAAAGTATATCAAAAAGCGTATCTTAGTAAGAATGGGAACAACTAAGATTGCAGTAATATACAGGGATTATGACTAGTAAGGTTGGTCTATGAACACATGTCCAATACCCTATGTTATAACTTTTTTTTCTTTTGTATGAGTTGAAGCACTCCTTTAAAATTTTAATTAATTTTATTCTTTAAAAATGCAAATTGAGAATAAAGTAAATTCAATAAACATGTTTATAATTTTTAGATAACATGTTGAAAACATTATGCGTGCTATATGTGGTGTAAAACAAAAACTCTCAACCACCTATTTTTTACCTGTAGGATTGTAAATTATGTTTGGAGCTTATGTAATAGATGGATTAGAGTAACTACTATATAGGAGTAATTTAATATTGGTGAAGTAAGAAACACTATAGGTAAGGGTGTTTTAGAGAGCTAATAAATGGAATTTGAAGACTTGATAGGGAATAAACTTGATCAACTAAAACTTGAAATGTAATAAATAGGTAGAAAGCCTCTTTATCGAGGGTTGTTAGGTGTAATATCTAAAGACATACTTTGTAACAAATAAAAAGATAAGCGATAGGTGTAAACAAACATGATCACAGTGTGATGAAAATCTTTTTTACATATGAGTTGAGACACCTTCACAATCTTATCTTATTTATAAAATTATTTTGTTGATAAAAAGATATTTATAATTTTCAAAAATTAATAGTTATATTTTAAATTTAAATATACATTTTAATTCTTACAGTGTTTTGATTATAATCCATGTTATATTAAAATTATTATTTCTACTTTTGTTATATGAAACTTATTAATTGTTCATGTGGTGAATAAAAAGTTAAATAATTGTTTTTCATCATATCTACTAGTGTTGTAATATATTGTTTATACTTAAATGTCTTAATCAATTTTTAAGATTTATGTTATGTTATTTATTTATTTTAAAATAGATGTCATGCACTAAGATTAATGATTTCATAATTGTTTTTAATGATACAAAACAAAACAAAATTATAGAAAAAATAATATTTTTTTTATTTTATAAAAAAACTAAAGATGTACAACATCTCATATATATATATTGGTTAATCAACGGAGTTAACTTTTTCGTACGCAAATTGATTCTTCAATTTCTTATATATTTCGTCCAAAAATGACTAACGATATTTTATTTCTTTGTTGATTTCAGATGCCATTAACTTGTTGTTAAAGTTGAACTTAGCATTTAGGTGGAAAAAGACACTAACTTGTGTTTGTTATACAGTAATTATACCTTATACATTTTCAAACTTCAAAGGATGAAAATCAAATGAATTATTTAACGCCTACGTGGTTGATAGCTCTTTTTAATTCATAAACAATACAAAAATTACAATAGCATTTGAATGGATATTAGATAGTCATAATGACGTGATAACATAGGAATCATCCCAATCACAAATAATCTCTTATTACAAAAACACACTTATATAAAAGCATAACTAAAAAAATATGATCAAATTTAACCTGATTGAATTCAAAACTTACATTTACGAATACTAAATAAAATATATTAATAATTCTGTATGTAACTTTTAGAAGAAAAAAATTACAAAATTAAAATAAAATTGTAATTTTTCTTACACACCTTTTATAACAATAAATTTATAAAGCCTCTTATATAACTTTTACGATAATAAAATTACAAATTTTCAATACAACTTTTATAAGAATAAAATTTGCAAATATTCTCATATTTAATTTTATTTTACCTATTTTTTTTATATTTAATTACATAAAAAATCAAGATAATCACTGTGATGTTTTTCATATAAAACTAGTATAAAACCATTTAAAATGATTTTTTTTATCAATTATGAAGAGAGATTTGGACTAATTTATGAGATAAAAGATTTACCTTAAACCAACTTAAAAAATAAATTTATTTTAAAAAAATTAAAATTATACTCTGTTTACTTTATTTGCTTTGCTTTTAGAAAAAATGTTTTATACTCTGTTTACTTCCTCCTATGAAAATTGTTTTGCGACGATGTCAAACTTTATTAGCGTTGTTGCTTTGCAGTTTGCCTTCACTGGTACGTCAACCTATGGGTTAGGACACGTGACTCTATTAGCTTGTGTTTTTTTTTTTAATATAAAATTCAAATTTAAAGTTGTTATTATAGAACTTTTTAAATTTTATGGTTCTTAAAAAGTCAAAGTATATACTTATTATGTAAATTTAGTTTCTCTAAAATTAATAAAAAAGCTAATACTAAAAAAATTGAAACTAAATTATTAATATATTTTACATCTATTGACTAAATTTTCCTATTTAATTTAGTTTTATAAATAATTTATATTTTTTTCTTTTTCCTAACGGATCAACGTAGGCGAACTCATTTTTAACAGAAAAAAGTCGTGATCTATTTTGTTCTCAACATCTCTATATGTCATTTGTCCTCAAATTTTTACTAATATCACTATAATTTTGAAAAAATAAAACAGAGATATATAACATATAATAACGAAAAGTATTAATTTTTTACTTAAAAGATTTTTTATATTTTGTTGAGAATTTTTTTTAACCTCCTAAAATTTATATTTGTAAAATAGATATCCTAAATTTTAGTTTTTGACTTAATTATTACTTTTCTAATTGATCCTTAAATTTTATGTTTTTGTAAAGACACCTAAATTTTATTCTACTTAGTCTTTAAATGTTTTATGAAATAGTTTTTTAACAAAAGTAAGAAAAAATTAATAAAGTATTTACATTTAATGTAAATAATTTAATTCGAATATGTTAGAAAATACTATTTACAAAAAAAATGAAAATTTCAACGTATTAATTAGGGTAATATAATTTTTAAGTATTTATTTATAAAAAAAGTAATGTGTAAGGGTCAATTACAATAAAAGTAAAATCAATAGTATTTTCTGAAACAAGATAATATTTGGTTCTATTGAGATAAAATTAAAATTTACATTCTTTATTAGCAGCAAAAAATAAATGAAATTGATGGCGTTAAATATTTATTTTGGATATATATTCATGAGCCCGCACGAAGATGGCTGGAATCGTGGCCAAATTTTGTGGACCCAAAATTAAGACGCATTCTTCCTGCCCAAGCGTAGTGTAGGATTTATTTAATTTTTTCATTAAGGGTATGATAGTCATTTTGCTGAGTCTATTGAGGTGCAAGAAAATTGCGTCTAAAATTAATCGCGGGGAAAAGAGGGGCTCAAATTGGGCCAGCCCAAGCGAAAAGGATAACTGAACTAGGGTTTTTAAAAAGGCAGGGTTAAATTCTAATCTCCTTCTCCTCCGTTGCGGTGTCGTCGAGCTCAGAAGATCAGTTTCTCCAATAGTCGGCGCTCAGCAAAAATGGCGGACAAGGCAGTGACCATCCGAACCAGGAAATTCATGACAAACAGGCTCCTCTCACGAAAACAATTCGTAAGTTTTTTTTTTTTTTTTTCAGTTCAATTTTACATATTTTTTTTATAACAAATATGCATTCTGAAAACAATTTTTTCAGTGGTGAACCTATTAGGTTGCTGTTTTCATCGGAATAATATAAATTTAATTTAATTAAATAGGTAGATAAGTTGTGCCAATGTGAAATATTCTAGTTGTGATGCGTTTTGAACAGAGAACCCTACGGTCTTATCGGTAATAATTTTGTCATGTGATTCAGGTTGTTGATGTCCTTCACCCAGGGAGGGCCAATGTTTCCAAGGTATTGTCTTTTAAGATGCTTATTTTTCCATAAGTAGACGAATGTTACATTTTTAAACTGTTATTTGTTTGAATTAGTGTTAACTCGCGTTTTGATTTATTTAATTTGTTGTGCTTGGTGTAAAGGCTGAGTTGAAGGAGAAATTGGCGAGAATGTATGATGTGAAGGACCCTAACACTGTATTTGTCTTCAAGTTCCGAACTCACTTTGGTGGTGGCAAGTCCACTGGATTTGGTTTGATCTATGATTCAGTTGACAATGCGAAGAAGTATGAGCCCAAGTACAGGCTTATCAGGGTCAGTTAACTGAACCTTTCTTCCTTGATTGTAATTTTTTCCCTTTGGGCAAATGTTATTTTATTGGTTCATCTGTTTATAAATCTTGTAGCTACCCATTTCTATTATCATTGCTTCTATTTTAACTTTCCTTATGAGTTGGTGGAAGTGGGAGTCAGTTTGAACTTGTAACTGCTGGTGGACCAAATGTACAATTGAGGGTTTTAGGGAATATAATTTTAAAAAAAGGTTAGTCCTGAAGAAATCATAAAATGCTCTTTAGTTGGGTAAGACCGCTGTAAACTGAAATGATTTTATGGTTTGCTCAGATTTTATTGTGGGTGTATATATATATATATATATATATATATATATATATATATATATAAATATTGTCTAACTATATGTGTTTTCTCTGTTTTGTATTTGCAAATTCTAATGCTCGTATGCTTTTATTGGCGTCCTTCATATTTTGTAAGGAATGCATTTGTTCTTTCTGATTTCGTTCTGTTATTTATGTCTGGTTCTTTTTGTTTGAACAAAATCTAAAATCTCTTCTTTTGCAGAATGGACTAGATACTAAGGTAGAGAAATCAAGGAAGCAAATGAAGGAGAGAAAGAATAGAGCTAAGAAGATTCGTGGTGTAAAGAAGGTAATACAATTGTGTGTTGTTGACTACTGTTTACTGTTGTATCATTTTTTGTTATATAAAAGAATAACCTCTGGTGTATTTTTGCAGACAAAGGCTTCCGATGCTGCCAAGGCTGGAAAAAAGAAATGAGTTTTCAAACATTATGTTCTGATTTTAAGGTTCTATTGCTATTGATATTTTCTAATGGTTATTTTATTTTCCAATAGTTTCTTAGAATGAGATATTTTGCTGTTAGTGTTGATCCTACATTAATTGATGTTCAATTACAACTTGAGATCGAGAACTGGCATGATCAATTTTGAGAATTCAGTTGAACACATTGTTACATTGTTATCAAGGATTTAGTTTTGTGATAATATATTCGATGTTGGTTGCTTTGGGAAATGTCACAAAAGGATTTTAAATGCCTCAATGAAATCATTGGTTGGCTCGACTGATAGTTGTCAACCTACAGAAATATTTGAAATTGAACTGGTTTGGAGAGTAACTAACTTGAACTATTGAAGATCTTCTATGCATGTATTGGTAATTGGCATCGAATATGACTCTGCTCTACTGCACTCGCAATATCAATACGTTCCATAGATACTGTATATTTTGTGAGATCTTATGGTTATATGGTGGACATCTGTCTTTTATACGACAACAGATTATTTGGTGCTGTGATTTTGATAATTTTGGATTTTGCTTCAGCCTTCTACTAAACCCTAAACAAATTAAATTTTGATTCAGCTTTATATACCTAGTTACTCCGAGTCATTGTAATGAATCCACTACAATTAATTAGTAAAAGTAGATAAGCCAAATCGTTGTAGCTATTTCCTTCTCAAATTTGGGTTTATATACCGGTGAATAAGTGACTGGCTTGTGGACGGAAGCAATGGACTGTGTAGAATTTAATTTGATCATGTTGCTATTTTGAGATAAATGTAAATTATGAACTTAATTTATTGTGATCAATTTCCAAATTGGTTCTGAAAAAAGCGAGGGATAGCTCTTGTACTTACAATCTGCTATAAATAAAAGGATTTGATGTTTTAACTTTGTAAGTTGAACAGAAATATTTATCTTAATATCATCCCGGATGTATTCTGTTAAACTTGTTATATTTCTATAGAAGTCAACTTCTAGAATTATGAAGTTATTTATAATTTTGGTATTTGAAGCTATTTTATTAGGTATTATCTTATACTTAGAAGGATATTTTATCTGATATTATTTAATATTTGGTTAACCTATAATATGAAATTTTCTTGATGTTTTTATGCATCACTTTTGTATTTCAAATATTGAAATCGTTCACGAGGTATATCGGTCTGTTCACAGGAATTTATCTATAAATATTGATAGAAAATAAAATAAATATTAGATTTTTGGCAGAAATATCTTATATAATATATGGTAGAAGATTTTGTTTTCATGAATCATAAATTTTAGTAATCATAAATCATTACAATTACAGTTCCTAAATGTCTAATTCCTGTTTAATTTATTAGAACTATTCTAAGATTATTTATGTAAGTTTTTTAAATGAAGTGATGTATTATTGTTATTAAAATCTTTAATTTGTAGTCATATCAAATGTTTTTAATAAGAATATTATTATTAACTTTTTATCATTAAAACTTTTTATTACAACTTAAAAAGAAAGGATTATCACGTTTTCTGAAAACTTAACCAAATATCAATCCAATAAAATCAAATAGGGGAGAATAATCTTGAATCTATAATAAGTCATTTGTTGGCGCGCAAGTAATACCGAACAAACAAAATAGTAAAATAATGTTCAATTAAGTAGTAGCTAATCTGAATCTAACTACATCTATTTACAGATTGAAAACAAAGGCTAAACATTTGGAAAGATTATGAAGATTCTGAACTATAACTATGTATACCATTGTACCTAGCTTTGGGTGTTAGGTTTCATTTAATTTAAATTAAGCGACAAATTTACGATTGTCCACTCGAAAGTTCCCTCTTTTTGCTTTTTCTGGTAGTTATATTTGACACACAAAGTGAAGGCCAACATGAAAACACAAAATGTTTGCAGTTACAAAGTAATAGGGTCACAAAAACCTTGAATTTGAGGAAAAGGTAGCCTCCCAAAATAAGAAAAATAACAAATAATACTAAATTCCTTTCTACTTTATTCATGTCAAGTTAGGCTCATATACACCCATTGTATGCACGCAATCAGTTGAAATAGAACAACAGAGAGTAATCACAACAAATAGATAATGGAAAGCAATAACAATAGCTAACACCAATATCATAGAAATAAGAGAATATAGATAATGGAAACCAAATAAGAATAGCTAACTCCTACAAATAAGAGAACATATTCTCCCTTTCAAATAGGTTTGAAACTTTTACAATGTCTTAATTTACTTTTCTTACTTTTATTATGCTATATTATTTTTAAGATTTTTTCTAAGAATCTTATAAAATTTTATTTAATAATGTTGTTTACAGTTCAATCTAAAAAATTATTGTTATAAATATTTATTTAAATTAAAAACTGATTTTAACGTAAAAAATAATAATTTTTTACTTTAATAATCCATGTCTTAAACTTATTACCTTTGGAGATATCTTAAGAATAGTAGTTGTGCTATTTTGATAAAGAAACATATGTCATATATTTCTTTTGCTGTGTGTTCGGCTTTATCAAAATACTATCTGTAAATGAATGTTAGAATATCAATATGCAAAAACAGGATAAAAAATTATTACTGAATTTTGATCATTGTTATGCAAATTTTTGTAAGGAAAACAAAACATATAATCAATTATTCTCTATTTAATTCATATTTTTATTTATACGATTAATTATAATATAATTGTAATAAGTTTAATAATTATGCTATTAATATCTATTAATATGTTTTATTATATTATAAAAAATTAATAATTAAAATAATTAATAAATAAAATAAATAAATGCAATATTTTGTTAATGTATGTTTTATATTATAAATATAAATATTTAAAATAAAAAAAATAAAATAAATTAATTTAATTTAATTTTTCACATTTATAAAGTAATTTATTTTAATATATTATTATTTTAAAATATAAATTTTTTATTTAATAATATTAATGATAATTTTTATTTCAATTTAAAATTTATTTTAACTCTACTTTATATTTTAAATTTATTTATATATTAAACTATTATTTTTAAATATTTTATAAATTATTTTTTAAATATAGATAAAATTTTATTCTATCACATCAATCACACTTATTTTAAACTTTGTACTTACTTTTCAATGGATTATGTTTTAACATAATTTTTAAAGTTATAACATAACTTTGTACTTATTTTCAATGGATTATTTTTAAATATTATAACATCTCACTTTTCACATCATTTAATATTAATATATATTATTATTTTATTAATATATAATATTTTATTAATAAAAATAAGGGTCAAATGAAAGTTTTTCCTCAACAGTGGTATGAAAATTACGTTCTCCCTTTCCATTTTCTTTCTTGAATAGAAACAACTTCAATTTCTAACTTTTTTTTTTTCTTCATTTATTTCCTTTTCCTGTCACTCTTTAAACGGAAAATAAAACTCAAAATCAGTATACATTTAAATAACAAACAAATACTTTACACCCTTCAAATATTTAAATGCACCATTTTTAATATATTACGTTCTGATTGAACCTTAAGTATATAAAAACAATAGAAACAGGTCATTGATAACTACAAGGGAAAAAAAATCTTGGTCTAGCTTTTCTGCTCTTCCCTTCTTCTATGTCCTTCTTATCATCACTCTCTCAATTTTCTTGGCTTTTTCATCTGATCCCAAATGGAGAATGCTGCTACTGCTTCTAATGGTAACATCATTCATGAGTATAACTTCTTGTAGTTCTGTTTCCTTGGGCTTGAGGATGAAGTAAACAATTGTTCCTCTTCAATTAATACAACTGTTTTCAATTATGTAATGTTAAATTACCACTAAACAGATTGTGCTTTGATTATGCATTAAATTTGTGCCATAATGTGTGGTTTTATATCACTTGATTATATCTAATTCTTATTTTGTGTTCTTATAACTGTGCTGCTGCAGAGGATAGGGAAAACATGTTGGTATTAATAGCAGTTGAAGAGGCATATAAAGTGGTTGAAAGTGGGGATGGTAGGCCATTCGGGGCAGTTATTGTTCGAAATGATGAAATAGTTGCAAGCTGTCATAACATGGTTGCAAGAAACACTGATGCCACTGCCCATGCTGAGATTACTGCTATAAGAGAGGTTTAATTCACAATTTTTATTTTTTCGTCTTGAATTTTATTGTTAAAATGGCATCATGCATCATGATAAGAAGAAATTCACTTAAGATTAACTAGAAAAAGAAATTTAAGTACCCTTACGAAAGATGTGACCCTATCTGTTGGCTAAAATAGAAATATAAAATTTGCTTGCCAAGAAAAAGTGGAATTTAAATATTCAGTTAACAAAAACTGACATTTTACCCATAAAACAAAATATATTACTTTTTTCAACTTACTTTCTTCTATATAAACCATTTTGGATCATATGATATCATGTTTAGGCTTGTCGAAAGCTGAATCAAGTTCAACTTGTTGACTGCGAAATTTATGCTTCTTGTGAGCCTTGTCTAATGTGCCTTGGTGCAATTCTTTTCTCCAAATTTAAGGTGACCTCGCCACACTACTCAAAATTTTCCCTCACCACACATTTCTCTAGTTTGTATTAAATTGGTCATTCTGCTCACATTGGTACAGAGAGTGCTTTATGGAACTAAAGCAGAAGCTGCTGTGGTTATTGGATTTGATAGTAACATTGCTGATGCACTGAAGGACACTGACATTTACGAGAAGGTCAACTTGGAGATCAAAATGGCTGAAGGTAGTGTTGCTGTAATTGCAGAACAAGTATTTGAGAAGACCAAAGACAAGTTTGTTATGCCCTACTACTTGCTTAATCATCTCATTTAGTGTAAACGCAAGTTACAGTTGTTCAAGAAAACTTCAATTACAATAACTATATTCAAAGGGTGAGTTAAAGTTCAAGAAAACTTCTAACAGTCCCTTGGTTTCTTGAAGTTGTGACACAAGTCCTAAGCAAAAAAAGCATCAAAAGAAGTGTGGTAAATGATAGGAGTGTGAGAAAAGAATATAAATGGATGAATATTAAAAGAAAAGGATTTTAAATTACTAAAGTGAAATTGTAAATGACAGTGTGATGCAAAACACAAACACAGCAAACACCATTCCAAAATCATCTCTTAGTATATTTCCATTTTAAGCAATTGTTTCTGGGACATGACATGAACTCATAATGGGAAGTTACTGTTCCACCTGTCTTTTGCCAACCTTCATGTTTTCGCCTAACTATTTCTCCCAAAATACCTAATTTCAAAAGAAGAAAAATAGAAGACTCAACCCAGTGTAACCTAACCCTATAGGTCGTTCAGCCCCAAATGGAACTCAGAAACTCTTTTAGTTTGCAAAATTGTGTCAAATCTATAGGTTTATATATACACACATTAAATTTAAATTAATTTCATCTCAAATTATTTATTTTTTCAAATTAGATAAAATTTTAAATTTATTAAATTTTAATTTCTTAAAAAATAATTTAAATACTATAAAATAAAAACTATTTTAATGCTAAATAATATTTAATTATTTAAAATTTTTAGTATTGTTTTTCCTTGTATATTGATAGAAATATTTTGCCAAAATTTGCTAATACTTTTTAGTTGGCGTCGATGGAAACTATTTTTTTATGTTGAATATATTAATTATTTTGGTGACAAAAATTAGGATTATTTTCCAAAACTTTTTGTATCAATTTTATTTGTCAACTTTTTACCAATGTGATCTGAAAAATCATCTTGCTTATATATTGGTCAAATGAAATTCTAGTTAAGGTAATCGAAATTTTTTCTGATTTATACTAAAATAAATTGACCAACTTTAAACAAAAGTTAGTATTGAAGATAGAGAGGAGAAATAGTCTATAAGAAACCTCAAACTTTAATTAATGTTAAATTAAAAATAATTTCAAAAGTTAATGGGTAAAAAAATCACAAGTCTAATTAATTAAAAATGACATTCAGATAAATTGAAAATAATCACATTTGACATTAATTGAAAATGTTGATGCTGATAAAAAATTATGACTAATGGCAGTGAAGAAAAAATATTAATCTATATCAATAAAAAAAAGTAAACTTTAAAATTATAATCAAAATGGTAAACTTTAAAATTATAATCAAAATGATCAACTTTGATATTAATACTTGCTTTTCTAAGGAAGAGTGAAAAGAAAAAATAAATAAATAAATGAAGAGAAAAGGTGTGAGAGTGAAGTGAGGTTATTTGAACTCTGAAAAAACAAGATGAAGAATGAGTTGACAGATGTGTGTGAAGTAATAGAATTTTTTTTTATATATTTGAAAATAATTATTATGTAAAATTTTAAAAATAATTTGATACAAAAATAATTTAAAATGTAAATTAGAGTTAAAATAAATTTTAAATTAAAGTGAAAAATATTATTGAATCTTAATAAATAAAGATATTATATTTAAAATAATAATATATTAAATAATTTACTTTATAAGATATGAAAATTTAAGTTAATTATTTGTTACTATTAGTTAATATGAAAACAAAATAAAAACATCTTATGAATCTTTCCATAATGGATTAAGGGTGTCTTAAATATGCTTGTACATTGTTTTACATTCTCTTTCTGATTCTTAAAAGTCAAGCGACTTTCCACTTCTTTATATTAGTCTTGCATGGATTAAGTTAATTTTTTATACTATTATAAATTTCTATATCTCTTTTTTAAAAAATAAATAATATATAAACAAGATCTTCTTATCATAAAAAGATTTCAATTTTTTAACAAAAATAAAATTGCTTTCTAAAAAAGTTCCATCGAAACTTCCTGGGAAAATATGAGTACTGTATTGTGTAACTTTTTACAATTTTCTTCTACCCATAAATTTTAAAATAAATTATATATTAAAATAGTATTTTATATTTCAAATAAAAAATATAAAACTTTAAAATTTTCAATAGGTCATGAATATTTAATAAAGATTTAAGTAAAAATATCTAAATTTATCAAAAACTTAAAACTTAATTAAACTTATTAAAATCCTTAACAAATTAAAATATAGTGATCATTTGTAACAGAAGCAAAATAATTGTGAAATAATAAAAACGAAAAATAGAAAAGAATAAGAAAAACTAAAATGATACGAAAGGAAACCAAAAAGAAAAAGACAAAGAAAGAAAGAAAAGAGGAACAGGAGAAAAAAAAAAAAAAAAAAAAAAAAAAAAAAAAAAAAAAAAAAACAAAATAAAAAAAT
>Ga0099824_1009059_pt1 | contig 12434 bp, 8 predicted proteins | sample SiratrowhiteBW_FD_76837 | JGI IMG/M metagenome (GOLD analysis project Ga0099824, IMG submission 76837) | Root nodule microbial communities of legume samples collected from California, USA - Siratro white BW | ecosystem: Host-associated > Plants > Roots > Nodule | place: USA: California... | reverse complement strand
TTTTTTATAAAAAAAAAAAAAATAATTTTTATTATATATATATATATATATATATATATATATATATATATATATATATATATATATATATATATATATATATACACTTATCAACTTTTATAATGATTAGTTAAAATTTTATTAAAATCCTTTCTAATTAGTTGATGATGGAAAAAATACTTTTATCATATGGTTAATATGTGAAAATTAAAATCTTTAATGTTTCTATAAACAAGCATGTGCTATATTAATGATGGAAAGACCAAATAATTAAAAGATATGGCTCAATGACAGACCTTTTCTTCCCAGTTAATACATTGCAATGTTTTGGTAACTATCGTGTAACAATGGTACCAATATTTATCTATTACAAACTATACTTGAGAGTTGTGCTTGTATAAAAGGGAAACATAGAGAGTTTGGGAGATGATTGTATTGCATTTTATTGGGAAAGAGAAAGAATAATGTCTGACATAAACATAAATGACATAAATATAAACTTTACTAGCAAAAAATAATAATTAATAATAATGGAAGAAAATTTATCCTTCCAATTCGCCATGATGCTCACAAGGAAGAATAAAGTGAGAGGAGTCTACAGAAGGAAGTGATAGTGAAAATTTATCCCTTTCGGAAAAAAATTTAGAAGATTCTTGAAGAAGAGATATAAAGACAAACATTCATTCCATAAGAAGTACAATAGTAAAAATTTAATTATTCTTCATACGTGGTAAACATAAACATATGAAAATGGAATGTCCATATAATAAAAAATGGAAGACAAGAAAATCAAGAAGCATGGAGAACTATAAAAAGAAACATATATTGCTTGAAATTATAATAATATTTCCTCTTTAAATTAGACCTAAAAACAAATTTGTTTTCGTCTGAAGACTCAATTTAGACCAAACAATATAAGTGATTATAATTTTGAGAGATTCAATCAAAGTACAATGAACTTTTACATACATTTAGTTAGTTTCTTAATGAAATAAAGAAGCTAATATTTTACGAAAAAATAGTAAGTTACAAAAGCAATTACATAGTTTGAATTTGATTATGAAGTTTTGAAAATTATTTCCAATAATTCCTTGTGCAGTGGAACTTCTTCAAAAGTATTGTTTCTTGTTATGAAAATTATAAAAATTTGGAATAAAAAAATACATTATTTTCTTTACTTGAAAATTTTACTGTGGTAAAAAATAATTTTAATATATTTAACTAAAAAAATGTGTTATGGATAAGATTAAGTTTGGATACACATTTTCAAAAGAAAGAAAAACTTTACAAAAATTGATTTAATTTTCGAAAATCTTCAACACTTCATTTTTCATATGTTTTTCATTGTTTGAATGGTGGACAAACTTTTGATTCAACATCACTTTTGTTCTTGATATATGTTCATATAAACTCTTAGATTGCTCTCCTTAATAATATATGCCTTTTAAGATTGATAAATAATTTTTCCATTTAAATATTTATTTAATATATTATGTTGGAATTGGGAAATTTATTAATTAAATCTTTTAATTTTAAGAAAATATGAATTTATCTGGATTTGGATATTATTTTCTCACACTATTTGTTTTCTTATTTTACTCAAACTTAGAAAAAAAATCTACTTTTAAAGTAAAATATAACACAAAACAAATAATAATGATTTAAAATAAGAGTTATGAAGCTAAGTAATGTGGTGTAGTGTCGTTATGAAACACAAATAAACAAAGTAGACGTTGGATATTGAGAGCATAGCTCATATGTTGTTGCATGAAGACAGATTAAGGTTTGGAGACACTTTTGCATGCATGTATATTTGTTGTCTCCTAGCATCCTAACCTAGTAAAGCACTAGACTCATCTGGTTGTGAACAAACATGACATTTTCTGTTGGAAAAAAGTTTTGCACCATTTGTTTGTGTTTGTCAAAATTTTAGCATATTATCAAGACAAGTTTGTAGTTTCACGATGCAATGCTCCTCCTACGATCGAGATCCTCATTGGCTTTTATGGTGCCACATACTTCAAAATAAAATACTGTATAGTATGTAGCATTAATTATGTACGAAACAGTCTTTTGGTATATTTACATTACATGACAACGATACAAATACAGTGCCTAATGGAAAATGTAGCAGCAACAAAAGCTTTAATCGCATTTTCTGTTTTAACATAACTACTACATACTAATAGAAGAAAGACTTTGGACCATGTGTCATGTATTCTGAGTTCCCAACTCTTCCTTTTTATGGTTTATGTTGGTGAGTGAGAGTATGATTCGTCACTAAAAATAATGTATTTTAAAATTTGAAAATGATAAATAAAAAGGAATATTTTTTTCTGAAAAACTGAATCTAAAAATTCCTTTCTCTTTTATTTTTTTAAGAAATATTTAATTTAATTTAATTATAGTGTTTTTAGTAAAACAAAAAACAAAACAAAAAAACACACATAAAAAGTACGATAGTCTTTGTTTTAAAAACTAATAAAGCATTCTACTTAATAAGGATTAGCAACATCATTAATCTTTCACCATTCCTTTATAAAAAATTGTTGTATTAAATTTTAAGAAGATAAGTTAATATTCTAAACACATTTAAATATTAAAAGTGATGATTATACATAGTCGTAGTAAAATAAATAAATAAATAAATATAACATTTTATATTTATCAATTACTTAGTTAATTTTATTAAATATCAATATTAGCAGTCAAATTTACAAGTATTATGAAAATATAGAATTGAAAAAAAAATATAAGAATGAAAATATTCTTTTTATGTTTTTTATTGATAGTAAAAACAAATGACTGAATATAAATAACTAATGTATCTTTTTTATATATAGCTAAAGAGATAAAAAAAATAAAAATATTATAATCTGATTTTGTCATAAAAAACTAAATAAATAAAATTGATGATAATTTGATTGTGTCATAAAGATAAAATCACAAAATTCATATTAATTTTCTTTTAAAAGTGAGGTATATCTCTTTTGGAAACAAGATTTTAGTTTTTTTTTTCAAACTCATTGGATTTGAATTTATGAATTTTTAAACTAATTAGTTTTATCACACACATTAATTATATTTAAAACAGGTGTAGAAAGCATGTTTATAATATTTATAATATACACAACATGTATCATATAATATGATCGTGAATTATTGTCTCAAATTGTGTTTGAACAAGAATGATACAATTTTTTAAAATCTTAACAACTTTAAATTTTTGTTTTCAAAATAAAATTTATGTGTACCTTGAATAATTATCAACTATGGTCAAAAAATATTTATAACCATGAATTGATGGTATTGAATATATTTTCTTAGATCAATATGAATCAAATCAAAACACATTTCAGATTTAGATGTATTAAGAGGAAATAAAAGTCTTTTTAGCTTTATAAAATGACAAGCATCACACAAATAAAAAGTTTGTTATATTTAATGAAAATAAATTTATTCTTGATAACCTCAATACATTTATTTGAAACATGTCCTAATAGAAAATGTCAAAGAGTTTCGAGATCATAGAACAATGAAATTGATAATATTGGTGACATGTGTAGACTTGATAGGTTTGATTTGAATTTTTTGATAGGAAATGACCCTTAGTATATAAAGTCTATCTTGTATCTCAACCGAGCCAATCATTTTCAAGGAATTCTAACCATTAGAGTACAAAATAATCATACAATGTAAATTATCAATCAAATTTGCAATTGGAAGAAGATTGAAAGTAAAGTTAAGAATATACCAAACATTATCTATCTTGATTGATAAAAACATTTCTAGAATAATTTGCAATGACTTGATTTTCATTTGATAAATTGACAAAGATATGATTAATTTGATATATGAAGTGGGATGAGTCAAGGATGAACAAATGTAATTAGTAACACCACTATCAAGAATTGAAGAACTAAAGGAAGAAAAACATATATTACCAGTGTGTTGTCATTTTAGAAGGAATAACATAGACTTTATTATAAACATTTCCATTGGATTTAGATTGTTGTAAGAGAGTTAACAATGTTTGATATTGTTCAGGAGTAAAACCAATTTGTTGAAACTCTACTTCTGACTTTGAACCTTCATGATTCTGTTTATCATTAGTAGAATATGCATTATGAAAAACTACATTAGCATGATTCTGATTTTTAAACTTGAAATGAGATGGAAAACCATGCTTTCTATAGCATGTATCAATGGTATGCCCTGTCTTTCCACAATGACACAAACTTTAAATTATTTCCTCTTCCATGCCTTCCTCTTCCATAATTAGAACCTCTTCCATAGGTTGCAACACTGTTTTTATAACCTCCTTCGCTAGTAGCAATCATAGCATTGTACTGATTACCAAAAAATTGTCTCTCTTGTTGTGTAACGAGAGAGTAAACTTTATTCAAGGACGACAAGGGATCCATCAATAGAATTTGAGTTCTCACAGTCAAATAATTGTCATTTAGCCCCATTAGAAATTTAATAATCTGGTCTTGTGTTTTATATTTAGAAACATTCACAAGAGCATTACATGTGCATTTAGAGACACATGAACGATCAGGTAGGGGACGAAAAAGATTAAGTTCATCTCAAAGAATTTTGAGTTCAGTGAAATAGTCTGTATAAGTCAACTCGCCTTACTTTAAAGAAGAAATAATCTCCTGAAGTTCAACAATACGAATACGAATCATATCTCCTTGTAAGAATCTTTATGAGAAAGGTGAAAATATTCTCTCTACTTATTAAAAGCAAAAACAAATGGCTAAATACCAATTCTAGGTATAACTAAAGAAAGAGAAAATAAATAAAAATATTACAATATGATTCTGTCATAAAAAAACAAAATTGATGATACAAAATAATAAAATTGATATTAGTTTCCTTCTAAAGTCTATTATATATATCCTTTAAAAATAAGATTTTAGTTTTTTTGTCTTTTGAAACTCATGAATTTGAATTTATAATTTTTTAGTATAATTAGTTTATCACACACGCATTATTCATTATATTAATAGGAATATCATTTAATTCATTTATTTCATAAAATAATAATACCAAAAACTTACATAAATACAAAAAATGATAACAACGATCTTGGAAAACTAGAAATAAAAAATGCTGATAATGAGGCTTGATGAAAATAGGACAAAAATCTAAATAGCTTATGAACTGAAACTTATTGAACTTGGAGTCTCATTTTCCCATTCATTCTCTATTGTAACAATCAAAGGGAAGTCTCTCTTGCTCACAACTCTGTCCCAAAACACTCGCACCAATCATATGGAAATTAACTTATTATTTGCCAAAGAAGATTTCTTTTAGAGACAAAGTCAAGATGATTGAGACTTGTTCTTAGTCTCACGAACCTTGAGTTTGTATGGTGCGTGATTATCCCACCAGAAAAGAAGTTATTCAATTGTTTAATAGGCAGTTAGTTTACGAACTGTCACTTTGGCATAATTATTGTCTAAGACTGCAATCAAAATTAATTTATTCCATAAAATAATAATACCAAAAGGCTCAATACAAAAAAAAAATTAATAACAAGAGATGAAAAACCAATAAATAGAAAATGTTAGAGAGAATGAGGCTTGCAATGAGAAGAGGACAGAAAATGTAATCGGTTAACGAAGAAAACATTACCTTCACTTCCAACCTTAATATAAAAAATACATTAGAAGACCCAATATAACCCATAATACCTTCACATAAGAAATTAAACACAAAACTAGAAAAAAGTAACAACAACAACACAAAATTAAATCAAAAGACTAAACAAGAGTGATAAGAAAACAAAGAACAACGGGCATAATATAAAATTAAAAATGGCAAAAGAATTAATTTATTTCATACAATAACAATATCAAGAGACGCAAAAAAGACTACCAGTAGTTCTGAAAAACAGATATAAAAAAGGAACAAAAAGAACAAGAAAACGAAAAAGAAAACAAATGAAAAAAAGGAGAAAGCAAGTAGACAATACCAATTTTGCAATTCTTAATAGGAAAAGAGAGAAAAAAAAAACACACATTTACAATTACAAGGACAAATAATATATAACATATTATATAAAGTGCAAATCAAATAGGTATAAATACTGCCGATTAAGAAAAAGATATAAATACAAAAGAATTAGGTATATAGTTGATTGGTTATGAAAAATAATAAATTTTAAAAAAAGAAGAATAAAAATAATGAAAGGAAAAAAGAAAATTTAGAAAAAAGACTTAGAAGGAGAAAAAAAGGCATACTAAAATAAATAAATAAAAACTAAAAGGCCTGGAAACTAAGAAGGGTACGACTGCATCTCTATACATTCTTCATACACCTCTTCATTGATACAGCAAATTAACTATTATATCCTTAATAAAAAAATTAAATAAATTATATATCTTTTAAATCTTTTTATTTTAGATTGTATAATTTTGTATATAACTTTTCTTTTATATTTATATTTCGAATTATATAAACTAATATAAAAAATATATTCTAAATTGTATAATTCGATATAAAAAATATATTTTAAATTATATAATTTGGTATATAAAAGTTGTATCAAAATGTAAAAAAAATTATATATCAAATTATACAATTCGGTATAAAAGGAAATTATATATTAAATTATATAATCAGATATAAATCAAAATTATATACCAAATTATATAATCTGATATATAAAGATAAAGGTATTTCCAATATTTTGAAAAAATATATAAAGATAAAGATATTATTGAAAAAATATGGAAGTCCATGATAAAGTAATGGAGGTGTAGGAAGAAGCTGTCTAAGAATTGAGTACATTTAATAGCGTTTTTACTATTGCACAAATACAAGAAATTGTATTTCAAATTACACGGTCCGAAAGACAAATTTTAAAAAGATAGGCTGGTAATTTTAGAATTATGACGGTGCAGAAAGAAAAAGCATGGAGGTGCAGGATGAAGCGATTTAGCAAAAAACTGAGGTGCTAATAATAACGGCCTATGTTAATATACCGGGTTTTAGCCTAAGCCCAGCCTAGTAAGATTGGGCTAAGATTGTGTTTCAGTGGATCTCAGCTCTTGGGAAGTAGTGAATCGTTCAACAAAATAAAAATAGGGAGTCCATTATGTAGAGTAGGCCCAATCAACTATCAATTCACAACAGAAAGATCTTTTACCATACGCCAGTGGTGAGGATTTTGACAAGCTTTCATGAAGTGAGAGATAATTTTTAGCCATCATTATATAAAAAAAAAATATGATAAAAAATTTAATAAAATAAAAGTGAATTCGATGGGATTATAGTGAATCTAAAAAAATTAAGCAATAGATCACATTTTCATGCTGCAAAAGAAACGAAAAAGAAAATAGTTTGACAGAAATAGAGCCATCTAGTTGGAGTACATAAGTGCATGACACACTCATCATCAAATGCATTTATAGGTAGCGTTTGAGATTTTATTATAGTTAAAAACAGAATAGTTAATTTTTATTTTTTTTGCGTCTTTAAGCAAAAATCATTATGAGTGTTTTTCAGTCACTATCTTTAATTAATAGCTGTAAAAGCAGAATAAAAGCACCATTGGTGATTAAAGTGGTTGTTAATACAGAAGTATACGGACTATCCAACTCAAAAAGGCCCAAATTGTCTTTGTAATTAATTATTGAAATCTTGGACATCATCATATTAGATGGAAGAAAATCAAAATTATTAATGCCGGTGTTAGTGGTTCGGAGGTTCATCTGCCAGTGTGCTACCATAAACAACCAATACTAACCTGTCTTCATTGATGATAAATGTTTTGTAAGAATAAAAACAATATTAAAATATATTTTGTTTTTTAGGTTATATTAATTATAATTTTTTATTTTCACTTCAAACTTTACAATATATATATGCTGTTTTTTAAATTTAAGATACTAATAATTTTCATTTTAAATTGCACTTACGGTCATGTTAAGTGACACTCGCTTCTAGTTTTAGAATAGACCTACATTCTCTATACTTTTTAAGAAAATGACACTCATGTTCTAGTTTTTTAGTTTTTATACAGAGTTTCATTTTCTTTGTATTTTTAATAATGTCACTCATATTTCTTATATTTTAATAAAATAATACCCATCTCTCTTATTTTATATAAAATAGAATGAATTACATCAACACCTTCTCATGTTTTCTCAATAATCTTTATACCTAATTTAAAAAAAAAATATATACACAAATCTCCTTTTGTTTTAAAAATATTACATTGTCACTCATTTTGTTACATTTGAGAAAAATTACAAATGCATTCTCTTATGTTAAAAACATTACACATATATTTGTTATCTTACAAGTTTTAGCTAGTTGTTCATCTAATTTTAGAAAACACATATAATCTAATTTTTCAGCTTTCAACTATCTTTTCAGCTACTTTTACCAAATGTAACTTATAATTATGTTATTCAACAAGTTTTCTCACTTGTACTCTCTATTATATAGATCATTGTCCTCAGGTGTGAACATCGCTTAAGTGGAATTTAGGAAAGATGGGAACAATTTTCATGCAATTAAATAATTTAATTTTTATTTATAATTATTTATTTATTTATAAAAAGTATTTAAATTTAATTTTAATAACGATTTCATTTTATTTTTAGTGAATATGTTCTTATTACTAAAATAAAAGAGATGAATAACATTTCATTGAAAACATAAAGGAGTATCATGTACTTAAAAAACATAAGAGAATGTTTATTTTAACACTAGAGAATGTGAGAATGTTTTTTGTTGAAAACATAATATATGTTATGTCTATTTTAAAACTATAGATATGTTAGAGTAATTTAACATAAGCTCATGAGAGGTGAATCAAGTTTAATATTCTTACTTTTTTTTAATTTAGTTTTTAGTTAATTTGTTAGGAAAAAATAAAATAGAAATTTCATAACTAATTTATTACGTTGAACAATATTTATTGTAATTTTTTTATTTCCATATAAAAAACTTTAAAAATAAACAATAAAAAGAATACAGGAAGTATTATTTTTAGATTTCAATGTAATATTAACTCTAAGGCTAGTTTTGTATAATTGTTACTCTGTTCTATTTATCCATCATTACTTCTTTGGTATGCATAAAAACTTTAAATGACTCTTGTCATGAAAGTCAAAGAGTTTTTAGAAAAATACTGACTAGTGTCCTTTATGACTGATTAATTATAAGTGAAACGTTTTATGTAAAAGCATCAAAATATGTTTTTCTATAATTTTTTTAATGTACTCTTACATAGTTTTCAATAAAAACTCTCTTTTCAACATGACCCTATATTTTTATTGTGATGCTAATTAATTTCCAACGTTATTCCCGATTGAGTCATGATTTTCAGTTCTGATCTGCAATGTGAAGCACCAACAATTCACCAACTTTATATAACCCATTTCTTATTGTTACTATTTTCTACTGGATAATTGAGGACACATGCATACCAACAACAATGAAGAGGAAACGAGTTATTGTATTAGCTGAGCTTTCTATTATACTTTATCCTTTGTTGGAGGATCAAGAAAGTGAATGGAAATTTCAATCCATTTACATGAACTGAAGTGATGTATGGACAAAATTTTGAAATGATAAGAGCAATACATGCATTTGTACGTACTCCTTTTGTCGCTTCTTCATGCCAGAAATTATGTGTTGCAATTTCAACGTCCTGATAATAACCACAGACTTATATATTTCCATATCTCTTAATTTTGACTTGTTTATATTATTATTGCTTAGGACATGTGTTGACTATAATGTTAACCCTTTCCCTGTGATGCTAGGCTTAAGGATTAAGGCAAAGAGACAAACAAATCGATGACTAATTAAAATTGCTGACATTACAGCTATACACAACAAGCATAAAAGTTAAAAGTGTCTTTAATTTCCAAGGATATCAAATCTGGTGATTTAATTATCAGCACGAAAATGAAGACACGGTAGAGGTGAAAGTGGAATTAAGTTACTGGAATAGATTATCTTGGACATGACATAAGGAACTTTTCCAAACTCTGTCTTCATCACGAAGCCGTACACTTTGCTAATGCCTCCATATTCTTCTGCATGGTTGATCTTTATTGACTTCATAATGGTCACTCTCTTGATTCTGTCCACGTTGATTTTGCCGTCGGCATGCTTCTCTTTTACGTGTTTGTTTCCTCTGCTTTTTGCCTAGTAAGGGTATTTGGCTACCATTTGCTAACTTTATCTTTTCAAATTTGGGAGGCCACGCCCACTTAATTAAAGGCAAAAGGAAAAAACAAAAGGGTCCTTCAATCACAGTGGATATACTATTTTTTCACCAGAAGGTGGTGGTGGTGGTGGTGTAGTCTTCACATTAAATATTCACACAGTATATTAATACGCGTGAACATTTGGATAATTTCGATTTCCTTGTCACACCATTAATAATTTTTCAGTAACATACACATTGTACAATCTTTTCAGAATAAACGTACGTGTGATGGTATATTGAAGGCGTGGATACGTATGCAGAATATACTGCTGAGAAGAGAACAGAAAATAACTGTTATATATGCATAATTGTCTTGACCAAGGCTTTTGGCCTCACAATCACTGGCATGATAGCTTAGGATGATTATTTCCCACGAGGGGATGACGAAATACTCATCATGCTAGAGATCTATGCAAGTTGTTGCTGCATTTTTCCTACCATTTTAAATTATCAGTCACTTTTATTTCAGTTTTTGTCACTTTAAAAAATCATCATGACTACGCTTTAACTCTCTTAATGACAATATTCTAGTTAAAGAGGAGGTTTTACAACAGGGTTTGGTGTTATTAATGATTTTCTTTAAGATTACATTCCGTTAACCAAAAATTAATTTACAATAAAGTATGGATTAGTTTCATATTCTATGTCGAAGGATATCACCAATAATAATAATAATAATAATAATAATAATAATAATAATAATAATAATAATAATAATAATCGATGTAGTTTAAGACTTTCATGTATATGTAATCTCAATCAGTCTTTATATTACTCAAATATTTTAATTTATAAGAATGATTAATATAACTCAATTACTTGTCATGCAAAGATGAGTGAAAACTATGACGACTCTAGACTTCTTTATATTTCTCTTGCAACAACTTTTTTTATTAGTTAAATTTGAACAAAGACTATTAAATCATAAGTGGTGTTATTAAATAAGTGGAAACAATATAGTTTTTAATCAACAATGTAATAAAATTTTTGCAATTTTGACGTTAGAATCTCAAACCAGAATATAAGCAAGCAAACAAAGGTCCTGGGGACAACTACATGTTATTTTTCTACCCTCGTGTCATGTTGAAACATAGATCATGAACATAAAAGAGCATGGAAATGGGAAAAGAATAGTATCTAAAGTGTGAATGTACCCATGCCGAGTGAGGTTGATTGTTTAAGATAAGTACGGTGTTAAAATTTGAGAATATTTTTTTCCCAATAATGAAGTTTCCGTATGTCCAGTTTACTGTTAGATGGATTTTTCTTCTTGAGATTAGGAATATGTTTTTTCATCATTTCTCGTTCATTTATAAAAATAGGCTGCTTCTCAAAATATATAAGAGCTATAATTTATTCTTTGTGTTTTTTTACCAACATGTTACCTATTGAGTAAAGGAGAATATTTCCAATGATAACTTTTTATTATGCCTTAAAAAACAACTTTTGGAGTTCATTTGAAGTAATTGAATTTTTTAGAATTCTGAAACATTCTCTTTTAATAATATATAAATAATTTTTTCTCCATTTAGGAAATGTGAGAAAAAAAATAAGAGAAACAAAAGATTGAAAATGTAGAGGGAAAAATGACAAATTTCCCAAATTAGTGTAATTTTTTTTTGAAATTCCCAAAATGGTGTATTTTTTATTTTATTTCCGGATATGGGTAAATTGTGCAGAGATTGCACGATATCATTGTGAATAAATCGTTTTATTATTGCATGATTTAATTTAAGATATATGAAATAGTGAGAAGATAACACAATTTAGTTAAAGGAATGAAATTGTGGAATAAATGTACCATTTTAATTAACTAATTAATTGAAATCGGTAGGCTACTGCAAGAGTTTAGGGTGATTAATTCTTCGACCTTTCCTCTCCTATTTCTCAATATTGTATTGGGTTGTGCATATAAAATTAAATAAATTAGAATTAATGCATAGTGATAAAACCGTTTTGGAATTTTTGATAAAAATGAAAATGTAGTCATTGAAGTTAATTAATTGTCATTTAAGTAATTAAAATAAATGTGAAATTAATTTGAATAGAAGAATATGAAGAAAAATTACCCGTTTTAATTTGAATGGTTTATATATAGAGAAAATTTAAATTATTTGAATTGATTAGTTTTTAAAATTTATTTACATTTTTTTCCTTCTTAAAATTACTTACTTGGACTCTTTTTTTCTTTTAT
>Ga0099824_1009058_pt1 | contig 12435 bp, 7 predicted proteins | sample SiratrowhiteBW_FD_76837 | JGI IMG/M metagenome (GOLD analysis project Ga0099824, IMG submission 76837) | Root nodule microbial communities of legume samples collected from California, USA - Siratro white BW | ecosystem: Host-associated > Plants > Roots > Nodule | place: USA: California... | reverse complement strand
TATATATTTTATTTATATATATATATATATATATATATATATATATATATATATATATATATATATATATATATATATATTAGAAATAACGGTCATGATATTTTAATATTCTTATATATCGTTACATCAATTTTACATACATGGTAAAAGAATAATTTTTTTTCCATTTTAGTGTGTTACATTAATATTGAAAGGTATGGAACGAATAAAGAAGAAGAAAGTGAGAAAAACGAAGCATGAAAAGGTGAAAAACGAGAAAAAAACTCTGCAAATTTTCCCCTCTTTCCAGGGAAGATTTGGTGGGAAGTTACTGTTAATTGATTATAATTAAATTAAAACATATAAAATTATAAATAATAATTATAATAATAAAAATAATAAAATTATATTAAAATATTTTTAATTATAATAATATTTATAATTTATATATTAAAAATATTAAAATATTTATTATATTTATCAAATCATTTTCAAATTTTTATAAATTTTATTCAAATTATATTTTTTTTTTAATCTAAACAACTAAACATTTTACATATTTTTATTTTAAATCATTTTAAATTTATTTTTTCAAATCAGTCTCTAATCTAAACACGTACTAAGATATTTTCAAATCATGAGTTACGTTTTTAAAAAGGGTCTGAAAATATCATTTTTCTAAAAATGAAGGTATAATTTGCAACTTCTGCCCTTACTTTACTTTTACACTCATGTCTCCTTTTCTTGCTCGGGAACACGTCTTCTTCTTTCTCGTTCCTGACACACTCCAGCTCATCCACGTTTTGCTACCGATTCTTTAGTTACACTCTACTCACACTCACCACGTGAAACTCACACGCACGTACGAGGAAACATAAAACTATTCTTCTCGTTCACCTCAACGAGTTCTATTTTACTTTTTACAGCAGAATCTCAACTACACTAACCCTAACTCAATATAATAGTTTTTTATCACCTTGTTTGTCTTTCTTTTGTACAGCATGCTAAATCCACTAAAATTGCAATCTGAGGTGGCATTTTTCTCTTTTTCGAGGATAATTTGTCATAACTAACATGTGTAAATGTAAATGAAGACATTTTTAGTTTTATGGAGACTTCAAAACTAATGGTTTAGTTTTCTTTCTTAAAAAATAATATTTTTTTTTATAATTTTGCTGAAATTTACCCCAAAAAGCTTTTTATAAATATAGAAGTGAGAATCTAACTTTTCCCATATTAAAAAAAATTATTTTATTTATCTCTAAGTAAATTCAATCTATCAGTTTTTATAAAAGTATAAAAAGTAAATTATATATATATATATCATACAAGTATAAAAAAAAAATATGTTGAATCAAATTTATCTATTTAAGTTTATAGATGATTCGTGATCAATAAATTGTTAATCCAAAATCAATAAATCTTTCCATCATTACTTACTGATTAAAATTCATCTCACTAAATTTGTTTTACAAAGTTTAATTTTGAATTTATTTTCAAAAATATATTTTTATATATTATTTTTATAGATGCATGGGATATCTGTCCACTAAAAATTTAATGGGTGAATTTGATTAAATATTTATTAAACGAATTGGATGTTTAATTAATATTGTTCAATTATCAAAATGAATCAATGTCTTTAACAATCCACCCAGTTTCTCATCTATATTCAACATTACGTTACCCTTATTAAATTATTAAGTACGATAATAATATTAAATAATTTAATAAAAATAATCTGTTACATTTTAATTTTAGAAAAATTATATAAATATTTTCAGAAATATTAATTTACTACTCAAACATAATTTAGTCTTTTTGTGATTTCAAAAATCATTATTTTAAATTTAATTTTTCCCAAATACCAAACACACTATAAAAGTATTAAAAGCATGTCATTATTAGGACTTCTATATTCCTCACATCTCACAATATTAATTTGAAACAGCTTTTTTTTCTGGTACAAAGGCGAGCACAATTTAATGAGATTTCGAAAATATGTATATGATCACAATTTAATGGGATTTCAAAAATTTGTACTACGATGTTTATTGATTAAAAAATAATAATAAAATATTTTTAAAAAACTGATAACAGATTAAAATTAAAATTAAAATTAAAATTTCTTGAATCGGTTATTTTTCTTTCTTCGTAATTGAGGACTTCGGCTTAGTTTGTTAACTTTTTATATAATACGAACTAAACTAAAATTAATAATTTAAGTATTATTTTATTTTATTTATTATTTCATTTATATATAAGAGTTATATATGAGATAGAAAAATTTGATGTTGGAAGGGTGAACTTTACATTATTATTATTAAAATAAGCAATATTTTGATATTTATTTTTTAATTTTATGTAATATATATATATATATATATATATATATAGTAATAAAAATTATAATAAAACCGTGAAACCAATCTAAATTCAATCAAAAGAATTAATTTAATTTTATATTTTTTAATTTAACTGCATATAATTTTGATAGTTAGTTTGGATGGAATTTTTTAAGCAAAATTCGCAGCAATAACACTGCCAGTATTTATGAAAAGTCCGAAAGGAATCTAATTTTCTTATACACGCAAGGAGTATAATTTTTACACAAATTTTATATGCCAAATTATTAGAAGCCATTTTAGATGAATTTGAAAAATAATTAATATAAAACTAAGTTTTGGAAAATCATCATACATAATAGATTAAAAATAAAAATAATATCTGAGGCCCTATTTTTCGACAGGGTCAAATCACTTTGAAATACGTCCACATATTAATTCATAATATCACGAGACAAACACCCACTTCTTCAGTAAACACTCGTCCAACACTAATAATATAATATTTTATTTTAAAATATAATTCAATTTGAGAATCTCAAATTTAAAAAAATATTATTTCTTATCAGGTGTTTTACATGTGTAGGAACATTGAAACATGTACACATAAAATGTTATTCTGATTACGGATTATATTCAGAATTTATGGTTATCGATCTAACAATAGGATGAGTACTGATAATTTAAGAACCCCTTTTACGTTGTACCATCCCTTTACAGTCCTTTATAATTTGTTTTTTCTAATTCAATAATCTAATTTATATTTAGTTAAATATTTCAATTTTATATTTTGTTACTAAAAATAGTTATACCAAACGGTTGTATTCGCGCAACCAGGTTGTAAAAATAACTTTTCATGATAAAACATATATTTTATCGTGAGATATTTTCAATAAAATTGTTTCAAAAAATGACAAAATTTAGAAGCTAAGTCATATTGATATATATAAATTAAAATATTAAATATTTAGTTGTTATTTCTCAAAAATAATTATTATACTTATTTATTTATGATATTTATCATTTTTTATATAGATTAAATGATGATGGAGAATTATGATTATACCTCTACTCTTATAATATAGACTAACCGAATCTCAGAAGGTTGACCTCTGTAAGTTTGATAATTATAATATAGATTTCGCAGCTAAAATTTTCAAGTCTGATTATCATAATATAAACTACATTTCTTCTTTTACAGGTATCGGTATTACAATGGTTATATTTGATATTATCAAGATTAATGAGTCTTCGTTATTTCATCACCTTCATGTTAAAAATGTTATTTTCACTATAATGGAATTAATAACATAGTCAGAATTAGTGAACCAAACCACGTATCAACGTAAATTTTAATATAATTCGCTTATCACCTTATCATGAAAAAGATAAAATTTTCACAGAAAAAAAAATATTAATTTTCTTTTTAACTTGACAAGAAAGATGTAATAATATTTATACTAAATTTAGAGTGAGTTACAAGCCTCACATAAAAATTTTTTTTTTTCTTTTTTTACTATTATAATTATGTATTTTTTTTTAACACAAGCCGAATAAAATAATTTTTCTAGTATAAACAATAACTTTATCATTATTAGTTAATAAAAAAACAAAAACAATTACTTTCTGCATTATATAAATTACTTCCTATACTAAATCATTTTATAATATACTATTTTTATTATTTTTATTTTAAAATTTATATATTACATAATATTTGTTTTCTCTTCAGTTCAAAAACGACTGGAGTTTCACCTATAGTACATCATCACTTGTATCAAATCCATTGTGTTTTATATCACCTCACGTGGAATCTACATCTATTATATTTTCATTTAATACATTTATATTTACATCACATCACATGGAATCTGTATCTATTATATTTGCATTTATATTTATCTCATTTTATGTGTGGTCGGTGCACAGAATAACTTTATATTATAAGTTTGCCAGCAAAATTAGTTAGAAGTCCAATTTTAAGTATGATAAATTATTTTATATTATACCTTGAATCTAGAAATCCTCTCGGAGATTGAGCTATTGTGCTTAAATCCTAACATCACATTTATGATTCGCAAACCTTAAGGTAGGGTGTGTATGATTTCTATTTCTAATTACAAAAACTTTTCAATTTTAAAGTGGGATTAAATAAGGCTTATGAACAACGTGTGATATTGAAAAAAAGGTTGAATAGGATGTAGAGTGAAGAAGATGAAAAACAACTTCTAATTGTTTATTTGTTTTTTTATGACATTTGGAAATAATTTTTAAAACAGATGTATTTTGAATGAAAAATTTGTTGATGAGAATTGTGAAATTTCTTAGAAAACAGTTTTTAAAATTCGTGAGAAGGGAATCAAACTGACTCTAATGCAGTTTTTCGTTTTAAATGTTTTTTGCTTTTATATTTTGTTTTAGTGTTTTTTACTAACAAATAAAAAAGTTTATTAATATGTAGAAAAAACATTTAGTATTACATATCATATTTAAAACTAAATATTTAATCATAGTAAAAAAAAAAATAAAATTATTTATTATGTGTCAGAGATGAGATGGAGTATGTATACTGATAAAAAAATTATAATAGAAACATAAAAACAATCTAAATTAAATCAAAATAATTAATTTAATATCATATTTTTTTAAGTTAACTACATATAATTTTGATATTTAGTTCGGATGGAATTTCTTAAGCAAAATTCGCACCAACAACACTGCCATACGAAAAGTCCGAAAGGAATCTAATTTTCGTACACACAATGGGAATATAACTTTCACACAAATTTTATATGCCAAATTATTAGGAGTCATCTCAATGTAAATTTAAAAATAATAAATATAAAATTAAGTTTTGGAAAATCATCATAAATTATAGATTAAAAATAAAAATAATATCTGGACCCTACTTTAGCACTTCTAAAATTAGATCCACAATTTAATCGATAATATCAGCCCAGCTGATGATAAATAAAAACCCAATTTTCTAGTAGACACTCATCCAACACGAATAATATAACATTTTTATTCTAAAAAACAAATCAATTGGAGAAGAATAAACACAAATTTAAAAATATTATATTAGATGTTTCACAAGTGTAGGAATTGAAAGGTTTACACATAAAAATTCACGTGATCATAATTTGTAAAATTTTTATTTTAGTTATACATTATATTGAAAATCTGTGTTATCGGTCTAGAAATAGATGAGTACTGATACTTTAAGAACCCTGATACTTTAAGAACCCTTTTTCCGGTAGGTCATCCTTTTACAATCTTTTATAATATTTTTTGTCTGTTTCAATAATTTAATATTTTAATTAAATATTCTAATTTTATATTTTATTATTAAAAATAGTTATCAAACAGTTGTATTCGTGCAACCAGGTTATAAAAATAATTTTTTCCACAACATCGACAATTGATTTATCGTGATGAAAATTTCAAATCAACTTAGAGATGATATATTTTAATAATAATTTATTAATGAATTAAAATCTCATTTTATAAATCAATTTTATAAAATTTAAAATTAAATTTAAAGTTTATTTTATAATATCAGAAATTATCTTAACAAATTTGTTGGAAGATTACCATATTTATATATAAAAGTTTTACGTTAATATTAAAAAATATCTCTAATCAATTCATAGAAAAATAGAATTTTTTTTCTTTCGCTTTAAGTTTAGAAAAAAAATATACAATAATAAAATACGTATTTTTACTTTATTGTCTTTTTCTTCTGAAATAAAACATAAAAATATAGCTTTGGTTTTTATCCTTTTTATATCATTTTAGAAAAAATATAAATATTTTTATTAGAAATAAATTTTTTTGTCCAATTCCGTTTTTATGAAAATTTTGATAAATAGATAAAAAGAAAGATAATTAAAAAAAAAGAAAAAAAAATTTGGTCTATTTTAAAATAGTTTGAAAAAAATAAAAAAAAAAATTGATGAAATCCCAACCCTTTGGGTTTCAAATAAAAATACAGTCTGCTACTTACACCGCTCTTTTTTATCACACACTCTTCTTAATTGGATCAATTTTACTCTTTACACCCATCTTTCTACGCTTCTCTCACCTGGTTCTCTATATTTATAGCCGTAGCATTTTGTTTAATTCTGTTTAATTGAAATTAATTAGAATTCATATTCTGTTTAATGTAAATTAAGAGGCATTCGTTACAAAATTGAATTTGAATTATTAAATTATTATAGGTTTTGTTTCTATTTAATTGAATTAAAGAGAATTATATATTAAACATAATTATTTAATATACATTAAACATTTGGCTTTATTGTTGAAAAAATCATTAATATTGAAAGAAGCACTGGTGTTGAACATTATGTTTAAATTTAATTATGATTTTATTAATAATAACTTGTAAAAATGATTTTTAGTGTCTAAAAGTATGTTATTAAAAAAAAGTTAATTTTATAAATTTTATATAGAGAAGGATATATGCAAATCTTTTTATTTTTATTTGCACATTTTATTTTATTATTATCAAAGTACAACAGTTTTTTAGTAGAGAGATGCCACATACATAATTTTATTTTTGCCATTTTATTCATTAGTAACTTTAACAAATAAATTTACTTAATATAAATTATTTAATAAATTAATGAAACCGTTTTCAGCCACCAAATTTAAACTACTAACCAATTTCTTAACTTTCAACTAACTAGTTTTTGAAAACCTCGAAGTTCAAAGAATTGCTTACTACAATCCCCACTGATCCATTTTTTTTTTTAAATGTATTACTAACTACACCACATACTAAAAGAAGAAAAAGACTAAAATACCTTTCCTAACTGCACAATGTCGCTCCTGCGCCTTCTAACTACACCTTCATTCTCCGTTGTTGCTATACTATTTGAGAGAAGAAAGAAGAGAGAGAGAATTTTTCTGAAAATCTTATTCCAAAAAATTATATATATATATATATATATATATATATAATACACTTAAAAGTTTGTTTTAAAAATTTTATTTTAAAACGCATCTCATACATTCTAGGAAATTTGTTCTAAAATACTTGTTTCGAAAAGCTCATCACAGAAAGCATCTTATATATTCCATAAAACTTATTTCAAAAATCTTTGTTGTAAGAAGTTCCTTCCTAAAAACTTGCTCCATAAATCCTATTTTTAAAATTCTATTCTGAAAATCATGTTCTATAAGTTTTGTAAAACTTTTTCTAGAAGATTTCTCAAACAGATAATCTAGAAGCCACGCTTATAAAAGATAAAATAATCATTTTAAAAACTATGGGCTACAATTACAAATTATGAGGTATAGGAAGAAAAAGCCTTCTTTAAAGCTCCCAAAAGTCCAATAGCCATGGTATGCCGGCTTTTCTTCAAAAACATATGTTGGCCCAAATCCCTCACTTCATTTTCTCTTCCTTTCTTGTTTCTCTTAAACACAACAAACAAAAGTTTTTTATAATATCACACAGATTTTAAAATTGACAACCATATGTGTTAGTGGACATAAAAACTAGAAATTGAAAATATAAAAGCTTATATAATAATTCAACTATAAGCATAAAATTATAAAGACTGGCATAAAATTTAGATGTTCTTGCTAACTTATAAGCGACTTAATTAACTTTCAACAAATGAAATTCGAGATTGAATTGTGAATTAAACTAATTCTTTTAACATAAAAATATATCAAATTTAGTATTTGGTGATGAATTGAAATATATAATATCATTGTTTTCAAGTTTAAATGTGACATTATGAACATCTACTAGTACATGTACTAGTACAGGTAATGTATTTTTTTGTCATTTTAAACCTCTTATGTCAATCAAAGAATTTATATAAATATAGTTAATATAAAAAGTGTAAACTCTATATGTAAATTAATTCATATAAAATGTATGTTAGTTAAGAAAAATATACTAAGTTACACTTTTTATATACACTAGTAGAAAAAACTCATTTCACGACGGGATATCATCGCGGTTAAGATGGACCCGCAATTAAAAATAACGCGATGACATTTTTGAAATTAAGTGCAACCATAGCAACGCGGTTGTACATAACAACTGCGATCGTATTAACGTCGCAAGAGATACTATCGTGGTTCTGGAAACAATCGCGATTGTAAGACCACAAATATTTAAAATTTAAAAAACTGCAAGGAGATACCATCACTGTTTTAGAAACAACTGCGATGGTAGGTAGTAAATAATTTTTAAATTATTTTGTAGGGAGGATACCATCGCGGTTCTGGAAACAACCGCGATTGTAAGACCACCAATATTTAAAATTGAAAAACTGCATGGAGATACCATCGCGGTTCTAGAAACAATTGCGATGGTAGGCAGTAGATAGTTTTAAATTATTTTGCAGGGAGGATACCATCGCGGTTCTGGAAACAACCGCACTGATATGCTCCTGCAAAATAATTTAAAAATTGTTTTGCAGGAGGATTTACATACAAAGGCGGTTTCCACTAACAACCGCCTTTGTATCCCCTGTTTTAGGGATCCTACTCACTTTTTGGTTACGCTTTCAAAGCCTCCTCCACCTTTTCCTCTTCCACCATTACGCATTTTTTGCCCTTTCCTCACTCCTTCCTTCACGATCTTCACTTCGATCGCCCTCGCTTTTCGCCTCTACGCCAATCGCTCCCCAATCCTTCCATTTTTGCAGCTCGCCCGATCAATCTGTTGAGGTTTGTTTACTTTTTATTTTCTGCCAAGTTTCGAATATTTGTGTTTTTGTTTTTATTTTAATTTGTGAAGGTTTTTTTTGTGTGAATCGGTTTGAGATGGATGTTACCGGTGAGTGTGTACTGTGATGGTTGTGGGTTTTGCTGGTTTGTTGGTTTTGCTCCTTGAGTGTTCAATCTGGTTTGGACTTTTTTGTTTTCAGTGGTGGCGGCATTTCGGATGAAGCAATCGGTGGAGTTTGTTGCAATTTTGTCATTCTTTGGGAGCTACTCAAGTGGGCTATGATTTGAATGGGGAGCTACTCATGCCGCCAACAAAGCTAAGCCATGCAAGGGTGAACCTCGAGGACTGCCTCCATAACCGCTGGAATCCCAGCTTCATCGATCTCATCACGTGAACCTCGAGGATGCGAATCTCAAGTTGAGAAGTGGAGCTAGAAGGTCGAAACGGCTTGGAGTTCTTCAGCCTGGTCCACTACCTGTTGAGCAAGGAGAGAATTGGGCACAACCTGCTCAAAATCAAATTGGACACTACCGCGGTTGTTTGTTATATTTTTCATTGCGGTTATACAACCGTGCTAATATCTTCAGTATTTTTTATCACAATTAGATCTACCCCGGTTTCAGAACCGCATTTATAAACCTTGTAAAACCACAATTAAATGTGTTCTTTTTTACTAGTGATAAAATATAAAATTGACATAATAATTTACATTTTATGTTAGTTTCTTTTTCATTATTATAGAATAATAAAAGCATAAAACCTAATTATGATATAAAACTATCTATATTGATTATAATCATCATTATCATAGAAAGCTAGGTCTGTTTTTCAAAGTATTTTTTCAGCTTTATTAATTTTCCTCTAAACATACAATTTTTAATTAGACTTACAGTCTATGCAAATATCAAATATGCAATTACTGTAAAATTCATATATTAAAATAAACAATATATAAAATATTATCAAAATATACCACTGTATTTATAGAAACCTACATATTATCATAAATACTAAAAATCTATAGAAACTTATCATTTAATACTTAAAAAACGAAATTCGATTGTATATATATAAATGTTTTCAATTACTCATGATGATAATTAGATTGTAATTTGTTAGAGTTGAGATATAATTGACTTGCAAATTCAGTGCAATTTAAGCATTGAATGACTATTTTGAGTTAAAATAATTAGAGCATGATATATGAGTAATAGATGGTTATATTCCAGTATTTTAAACTTGTTAAGGACTTTGAAGTTGTTAGGATAGATTTTTTTTTTAGATTTTAGAAATATTTTAATTTCCAGCAGAATTTTTTTTTTTAGTATACTTTTAATAAGTGATATATTTTTATTTAGCGAGAATAAGATAAAGAATTTGATTTTTGTGTATATTATTTTTTTTTTTTTTTTGCTCAAAGCGATAAATAGACGCTTAAGCTATAAAAGATAGTTTGATTAGTGTAAAAATAAGATAGAAAACAAATCTTATTTCTCACTATCTGGATATCACCCACCCAAATGAGAGTGTGTCACTCAAGTGATATTTTTAAATCTTAAATTATTGTTTAGTTTAATTGTTCGAGGTACAATATGATTTTACGAAATTGAATGCTATTATATTGAGTTAAATATTAATAGAATAATTATTAATAATGAATATATAATAAGAAAACTTGATCACACAAGCTTAAGATGGTATGTGAGAATGGTTGTAGTAAGAAATGTATTAAGTATAGAAGCTAATATTTATGAAAGATATCATAACTAACTTCACCTAGTGCTTAAATCATACATATTGAAACCTAAAATGATGAGAAAATGAGAGAGAGAGAGAGAGAGAGAGTTATTTTACATCTAAAACATAACCTAAAGTGATGAGAAAATGAGAGAGAAAGAGAGTTGTTGAGTATCTAAAACATGAGATTTGGATAATAAATATCTTAAACTTATCTTGACTTGTAAAGTCTCTAGAATGCAGAATTATGAAATAATTAGAATAAGTAGAGTGCTAGTCTCTTTTAAGATATATTTAATACAAATTAAAAAAAACATTAATAAATATTTTTGTAGGATATTTTTATGTAAGTGGAATGATGTATTAAATGAAAAAAAAAATGAATTACTTATAGTTATAGTTAGACATGATTTATGAGATAAATTATAAATATATTATTTTTAATTTTGATTACTTACTTCTTATTTATTTTCTAGGTTGAATCTATTATTATTACACTTAATACGTGAATATTATTACACTTAATACATGAATAGATAATTTTACTGGTCTAGAATTCAATCCAAATAAAAATTAAAAATATTAGTTTATTTGGTTAATTTTTTGAATGAAAATGCATTAGTTACTGTCAACACCCGATTTTGTCCGGTAATCTTTTTATTTGAAACATAATGATAAAAATAATAAAGAAAAAATGAATAATAACATAAAAATATATTTATTTGTTTAAGTTTTCTTGAAAAAGAAAATAATAAAGTAAAATAAAAATAAAAGATAAAAAATTACAAAATAATGAATTTTTCCATTAAAAAAAAGAAAAGGTGGATTTATAAAAAATAAAATAAAAAATAATTAATAATAGAAAAACGAAAATTACAAAAAAAATAATAAATAAAAATATATATAAATTGAAAACAACAGAATCTAAAAATTAAAAAAAAACAAAATAATAAAAATAACAAGAAAAGAAAACTGTTTTCAAACTGTTTCCTTCATTTGCACTTTAAAAAAAATAAAGATAATAATAAAAAAAGGGACTAGTCAATCTCACTAAATCTTAATTTCCCACAAAAAAAATAAAGATAATAATAAAAGAAAAGAATCAGTCAATCTCACTCAATCTTAACTTCTCACAAAAAAGAATAAAGATAATAATAATAATAATAAAGAATCAGTCAACCCACCCATGTTCTCTATTTCACAATAATAAAAATAAAAATAAAATATGACCGTTCTCAAACTGTTTCATCTCACGTTCATCTACACTTCATCTTTAATAATAAAAAGAAGAAAAAGAAAAAAGAAAGGGTCAATCTTTCAAAACTGCTCTAAACTACTTTCAAAATAAAAAATAAATTAAATAATAAAAATAGAAGATTCACTTAAGGGAGAATGACTCTGACGTTAAAAGAAAAAACTACGTATAATTAGTAACGGGGAGGAACGAAGAAAAAAACAGAGAGAGAAAGTAGAGAAGAAGAGAAGATTGATTCTCCTATCTTACTATCCACAAACTGAGAAGCAATGAACTTTTGAAAAGAAGACAATCATTTTTGAAGAACGCTCACTAGTATGATTTGTAAGCTTTAGATTTTCATATGGATCTTGAAGTTTGAAATTTGTAAATCATGTGTTCTTATCTTCTTGTAATGTTTTTTTTTATTTCTCCATCATTTCATT
>Ga0099824_1009057_pt1 | contig 12436 bp, 7 predicted proteins | sample SiratrowhiteBW_FD_76837 | JGI IMG/M metagenome (GOLD analysis project Ga0099824, IMG submission 76837) | Root nodule microbial communities of legume samples collected from California, USA - Siratro white BW | ecosystem: Host-associated > Plants > Roots > Nodule | place: USA: California... | reverse complement strand
AATCTAATATTTTTATTTGTGAAAGTTTATGTTTTTTTATTTTTAAAAGTTGATTTATTTATTCTTTTTATTTTGGAAACTTTTTTATATATTTTTAATTTTGAAATTTTGATATTTTATTAAATATTAGAAAATATTTTATACTTTTTCGAAAATAATATATTTTATTTATTTTTGGGAAACATTTATTATTTTTTTATTAAAAACTTGGAAATGTTCAATATATTTTTATCTATACAAAATTTTCTTGAAATAAAACATTATTTATTGATTTGGTAAGGAAAAAGTAATAATAATAATATAAAAATAAAAATATTTTAGAGTCTCTTTTGAGTACTCTGATGTTCTTGCTTCCATGATCTACTGAGATTTAGGTTTCTTTTTATTTTGGGTCCTCTGAGTCCGTGTGAAACAACAACCTCTAGATAAAATTAAATTAAACAACGAGACGTGTTTAGAGCAACATCCGGTATATGAGACGTGCTTAGAGCAGCATCTCCGATATAACAAAAACAAATATGAGACGTTCTTGGAGCAGCATCTCTTGTATTATAAAAACAAATTTATAATGCAAATTTATTTACAAGCAATAAAAAATACTAATATTCATGATATTGAAATTTGAGCAAGTCAAGACAAACAAAATAAGGACAAATAGAATAAGAACAAATAAAACAATCACATGAGGCTGAACTATCAAGACATACTAGTTGGAGACAAGCTTTAACAAAATTCACCCCCTTTTTCTAATTCCAAGCGTCCAGATCTTCAGTAATTTTTTCTATGTGTAATTATAGTGCTTTCTCAAAAACGTGTGTAAAATGTGTGTCATTCCCTGATATTTGTAAAGATGGGTGTAAAATACTGCTCAGAGTAAATCCCCTTCCTTATTTTGGTCTTTTTCTTTTATAAAAAATCCTCACACCCCTCAATTGCTCTACTAGATCAATTCAATGAATCTGCCGCCTAATTTTAGTTTGATGCTGAAGAATAAATCAGAATCAATCAGAGTTATTTGTAATTAAGCACAATAACCACCCATTATTACCTTTATTTGTAATTAAGCAAAATAATATCTAATTAATATCATTATTTGCAATTAAACATAATTATCATCAGATTCCCCTAACTAATCTGTTCAAATTTTCATTAATTAACCTTTTTCATTTGAATTTTAAATTAATTTTCGTGCATTAAAAATGGGTTTCTGAACAGGCAGACATATTATTCAGTGGAGAGAGAAAGTATGACGTGGCAGCACTTTAATAAGAAGAGGTGCAAAATATCAATTTTATTTTCTTTTTCTTTTAACACAACTTTATTGGATTGGACCTCAACAAAATAATTTACTTTATTTTTTTTTCAAAATGAATCCTTTATTAATTTGGGCTTTATTCAAAGATAAATTATTTTCGGACTGAATCTCTTAATGAATTTTATTTTTTTTATCGTTTTTATGTAGTTTAATTAAAACAGACCCAACACTTCTTTTTCTTATTTTTCTATTTATTTTTCTATACTTTCCAATTTTTATTTTATTCACTACTTATTTATTTTATTTTCCTATTTATTTATTATTATTTTCCTTTCCTTTTTTTATTTTACTTTTTTTTTCCTTTTCTTTTTTTATAAATTTTATTTCAAAACTTTATTCATTAAAATAAAAAATGAAATCAAAACTTTTTCTTCTTTTTTTATTTCTTTAAAAGTATGATAAAAACTACATAACACAAATTTTTTATTTTAATTTTATATATTTTTATTTTGAAATAATTTTATTTGCTTGGATAAAATTGGGTGTTGGCAGCTGCCCCTCCTTACTTAAATTTTACCAAATGAATTCTTGAAGTTCAAATTATCTGAGTAAAAGATAAGTAAGGACAAAAACACTAATTTCGTCTAGTTTTGAAAATAAAAGACAATAAAATAAATACATAAATAGAGGCCGAGACCTTGTACTGAGACGAGAGGGTCACGCACCTTAAACTAACGTTGTATTGATACGAGATGGTCGTAAATATTGAATTGAACTAACCTTGTACTGAGACGAGAGGGTCGTAAAGATTGATTTTTGAACTGACATTGTATTGAGAAGAGAGGGTCGTTGTTTTTTATTTTGACTTTGTACTGAGACAAGAGGATTGTAAAATTTGGATTGAACTGACGTTGTACTAATACAATAGGGCCGTTGTTCTTGATTTTGACCTTGTACTAAGACGAGAGGGTCGTTGTTCTTCATTTTGACCTTGTACTGAGATGAGAGGATCGAAAATTTTGAATTGAACTGACCTTGTACTGAGACGAGAGGGTCATTGTTCTTTATTTTGACCTTGTACTGAGACGGGAGGGTCGTAAAAATTGATTTTTGAACTGACCTTGTACTGAGACGAGAGGGTTGTAAAATTTGGATTGAACTGACCTTGTATTGAAACGAGAGGGTCGTTGTTCTTGATTTTGACCTTATACTGAGACGAGAGGGTCGTTGTTCTTGATTTTGACCTTGTACTGAGACGAGAGGGTCGTTGTTCTTGATTTTGACCTTGTACTGAGACGAGAGGGTCGTTGTTCTTAATTTTGACCTTGTACTGAGACGAGAGGGTCGTTCTTAAAAATGTGAAATTGAGATCCTGACTGTGTCTAAGATCATATATCATTTACTTGAAATCAATACCCTGACCATGTCTCAGAGATTGAGTAGATGGACACCATGTGAATGCCAAAATAAAGAGTTGAAACCTTAACAGTGTTCGAAGGTTACAATTGAAGAGTGAGACCAAGATCCTGACCATGTCTAAAATCGTGCATCATCACTTGAAATCAAATCTCGGGACAGTGTTACTGAAATTGTGCAACCGTATTGTAGAAGTAATATGTAAACGAACACCGTGTGAACGCTTAAAATAAAGAGTTAAAACATTAACAGTGTTGGAAGGTTACAACTGAAGAGTGAGACCAAGATCCTGACCGTGTCTAAAATCGTGCATCATAACTTGAAATCAAATCTTTGGACAGTGTCACTAAGATTGTACAATCGTGTTGCAATATATGTAGATACGACATTGAGTCATTTCTCTAATAATATCTTCTGTTGATTTGCATGAAGTTTGATTTTTCCTTAAAAGATGTATGTTGGATGCATGACAATACATGAACTTCTTTTTATTTATTTATTCTAAAGAATGCATTTATAAATACATAAAATTTGATTTTTTTTAAAGAATGCATGTTAAAATGCATGAAATTTGTTTGAATATGAATTTTTAATTTTGTTCTTGTTGAAAAATGCATATAAGAATGCATGAAATTTGTTTTTTTTTCCTTGATGAATGCATGAAAATTTTAATTGAATTTGAAAATGCATGTTTGAATGCATGAAATTTGATTTTTTGTTATTTTTTTGAATAATGCATGGAATTTTTTATTGAATTTGAATCTTTAGTTTGAATGAAAATGCATGTTTGAATGCATAAAATTTTATTTTTTTTGTTCTTTTTGAATAGTGTATTTATGAATGCATGAAACTTTGTGAATTTTCTGAACGAAAATGCATGCTTGAATGCATGAGTTCTTTTTATCTTTTTGATATTGTTCTTTTTTTTAAGAATGAATTTATGAATGAATGGAACTTTTTGAATTTTCTGAATGAAAGTGCATGTTTGAATGCATTAATTCTTTTTGTCTTTTTTATTTTATTCTTTTTTTAAAAGAATGCATTTATGAATGTATAAAACTTGATTTTTTCTGTTTTATTATTTTTGAAGAATGCATATATGAATGCATGAAATTTGATTTTATTTTATTTTGTTATTTTTGAAGAATACATATATCAATGCATGAAATTTGATTTTGTTTTGTTAGCTTTAAAGAACGCATAAAACTTTGATTTTCTTTTGTTTTGTTATTTTTTAACAATGCATATATCAATGCATGAATTTTTTATTTTCTTTTGTTTTATTATTTTTGAAGAATGCATATATGAATGTATAAAATTCGATTTTCTTTTGAAGAATGTATATTAAAATGCATGAAATTTTATTTTTTTGAATGATCATTTTCGATGCAAATATATGTACAAATTTTTAAATGATTTTGCAAATGGTGATTTTTCAGTGAACTTTTCAAAGACAATGTTTCAAAAAGATATATACCAATTTTTCAAAAAAGAAGATATGTACAAAAGATATTTTCAATAATTTTCAAATGTTTCAAAATTTATGTACAAAGGAACATTTTCAATTATTTCTTTCCATGTTTATTTAAAAAGTATGTACAAAGATTTTTTGAAATATATATTTTTTATGTACATTGAAAAGGATTTTAATGATTTTTTTGTTTAAATACATATGTACAAAGAATTTAAAAGATCTCAAACTTCAAAGTGAAAATATGTTCAAAAGTTTTTTTTTTCTCTTTTTTAAAATTTTACTGTGTAGAATCAGAAATCTGTAATCATTGAATTAACTAGATATCAACTTTCATTTTTGAAAATTCATTTAATTCCATTTTTTTAAAAAAATCCAGGGCCATTTGAAGCTAATGTCAACATGGTATAACCATCAACTTTGCTTTTGGGATGCATGCTTGAACCTATTGGTAAAAGGGTAAGTGTTTAGGGAGTTTGAGATATTTGAAAAATATTGGGGAGCAAATCTTCCGATAGGACTGCCCCAATTTAGGTGCCCCAATTTTGGTGTGTTGGGCTGGCTATGTTAGCTTTAAGCTTGGCGGGTATAAACAACTTGTTCAAAAGAAAATAAGGGTAGTGTAAAGGACTCTTCAGGAAGGGAAATGGGCTTTGCAATTGCCCCAATTTGTATGTACAAGGGAAATGATGAGATTTGTGTGAGGGATTGCTTGTCTTGGTAAGGTGACAAAAATGGAGTAACAATGGTACGGATGAAACTGGATTGACCTAGTGTTGTATGAGAGATGACAAAGGTACTGAAAATAGGATTGCCCCATTTGGTATGTATGATGAGATATATGTGAGGGAAAGCAAGGGTATCGGACTAGCCCAATGTTACTTCCGATGCTTCATTCCCAGTTGACCTGAGTATAGGTTACTCCCTTTTGAAAAAGGCATTCTAGATACTTCTTTCTTTTTTCATTTTTCATTCATTTTTCTTTTTCATTTTTTTCTACGTAAAGGTTATAGGATTGTGAAGAAAAAGGATATAAAGGCTAAAACAATATTTTTTTTGGTTTTATTTTTTAAACAAGATCATAAACCAAATGTTATAACCAACCAAGGTCATCTTCCATTGTATCATGTACCTTCTTTCTATTTTCTTTCTCATTAGAGAGTCTTTGATGTACTCCCTCTTTGATGAACTTTTGAGAATATATTTTTTCCTTATTTCTTTTCTTTCTTTCTTTCTTTTTTCTCTCCTTTTTTCTTTTTATTTTTCAATTTTTTTTCTTTTTATTTTTCTTTTCATATTTTTTCTTTTCTTAATAAGCTTTCGATGTACTCTTTGCCTGATGTGCATTTTCTTTTAGGCTTTCAGGAACTTCTGATGATACTCTTTTCTTGATAAATTAGGAGCTTTGACATATAAATTGTTTATGAATTTCTTCTATCGAAACTTTAAAGTAAGCTTCAAATTGTTGATGATCCTCATTAGGGCTATTTCAAAGAAATATTTTTATTTTTTTGGCTCAAAGAGGGTAGAAAGGATTTAAGTGTTTTGGATATAGAAACATGACCATATATCATTTTGAATCGTGTTGCGCTTGATTTTCAAAGAGTTTAACAATGGAACAAAATTAATGATTTCTCACACACGCATTTTTATTTTATTTTTTTTATTGTCCTATCTTTGCTTAGATCACCCTTTTGGGTTTTCAATCTAACAGACTTTTTTTTTCGAATGCCCCTGAAGAATAGAGGTAGGAGATTGGTCAACTAACAGAAAACTGACATTCTGCCCCAGTGTAAAAATATTCTTAGGTAATGGTAACCATTTGGACAATCATTTCATTTGAGAATTTTGGGAATCTAAGAAATTTTGGGAAAGCTTGATAATTTGGGAAAGACAATAGGTAACAAACATCATGTATGCAAATATTTCCTTAAAAAAGCCAATTTTTACCTTTATTACATATTTCGCTTGAATGATCCCCATTTATTATTATTTTCAAGCTTGTGAATTCAATGATCCATGAACAAATGACTCACCACATTTTTTCTTTTTTTATTTTTTTTTAGAAAACACATCTATGAAATTTTGGACTTTTTTTTAAATGCATTTATGAATGTATGCAATTTTTTGGGAATTCATATATGATATACGTATGAATATGTTTTTTTAGAAGATGTATTTATGAATGCATGATTTTTGGGAATGCATATATAATGTATGTCTGAGTTAATTCTTTTTGAGAAATGCATTTATGAATGCATTATTTTTTTTGCAATGCATATATAATGTATGTCTAAATGCATTTTTTTATGAGAAAATACATTTATGAATTCATGGTTTTTTTTAGATTCTTTTTTAAAATATGGATGTATGCAAAAAAAAATATTATTTGAGAATGCAAATATAAATGGAGTTTTTGAAAATGCATATACGATGTACGAAATTCTAGAAAACGCGTAACAGATTTTACGAATACATACATAGATATTCACAAGCTGATTTTGTTCCTTTGAAAATACATTTTCTTTTGAATTTTTCATTTTTTCCTTTAATGGTAATGCATGAATGGATGCTCAAATTTGTAATTTTTAATTTTTTAATGATATGCCTGAATGTCTGCCCTACATTCTATTTTTTTTTTTTTTTTTTTTTTTTAATGATAATCTATGCTCAAATGTATTATTTTTTGTATAAATTTTTAAAAGAGAATGTATATTCAAAGATGTTTTTTTTTTCACAAATATTTACACGAGAAAATGTATTTATAAAATATTTTCAATATGTACAAAAGGTTTTTTCTCAAAAAGGAACATATGTATAAAAATTTTGATATATGTACAAAATTTAGAAATTTTCAAATGAGGGTGTATTTACAAAAATTTTCAATGTGTATATGTTTCTTGTAATCATTATATGCTGACTTCTTTTTTCTGTAAAAAAAATGATTGAATTTTTTGTGTTATTTTATTTCATATTTTTTCAAGAAAAAATTTATTTGTCCGTATCTTTCTATTTTTTTTAATGAGGTCAAGATATTCACAATGGAGAGAGGGTTTCGAATGGTATTTTTTAAAAAAAATAAAAAATGAGGTTGAGACCATGACCGCAATAACCGGGTCTCAAAATAAATGTTTGCAAGAGGTGAGGTAAGTGCATGAATGCACGAATGTGTGCAATATTTTTCATTTTTGATATTCTTGATTTTTTTTGTTTGATATTGGCATTTAGGAAGAAATGCATGAGTGTATTGAGAACGCATGAACATATACACGAAATCCTATGATGATTTATGAGAATGTATGTATGGAATGCATATGCATGCATAAAACTTTATTTTCATTTTTCATTTTTGAATGAGAATGCATGAATGATTGTATAAAACTTTATTTTATTTTTTAGTTTTTTTTAAATGAGAAAAATACATTTTTTTTAATAAGGATGTATGAATAAATGTACAAAACTCTATTTTTTCAGTTTTGATTTTAAGAGAATGCATAAAACTATTTTTTTTTGTTTTGATTTTAAGAGAATGCATAAAACTTTATTTTTAATTTTTTCATTTTTTTATAAGAATGCATGAACAATGCATAAAACTCTATTTTCTTTATTTTATATTTCTTTTAAAATTTATTTTCAAAATTCCTCGTATGTTATAGAATGTAGTATGGATGCCTTTGAAAATGTATGATGCATGAGCAAATGTATGATGTATGTTAAGATATGTGATGCATGTTTAGATGTGTGGTGAATATCTAAATGTATGATATATATTTTGAAGTATGATGCATGTAAAATGTATACATGTCAATAATTTTTTTATGCTAGCAAATTACAAAAAGATGCACAAAAATACAAAATAATTAAGCAATTATTTTTGTTTTGTTTTGTCTTTTTTTTTGTATTTTTTGATGCATGAAATTTTTAGGAATTCATTTATGATTTTTTTTTTGAAAAAAAATGCAAATATATGGACATATGAAATTTGGATGCATGGTAATTTTCTTCTTTTTTTTTTAAGAAAAACATTTATGTATACATAAAATTATTGTTTATCTTTCTCTTTTTTTTAGAATGTATAAAATTTTATTTTTGAAAATGTATGAATGAATGTAATGAAATTGATGTTTTGTTATTATTATTTAATATCAACATTTAAAAGAAACGCATAAGTGTGATGAGAATGCATGAACATATGTATGAGATTTTATTTGGAAATTCTTATGAAGATGCATGCATGATGAAAATGCATATTATTCATTTTTGTTTATTGAATGCATGATGCATATATGAAATCTATTTTTTTATTGAATGAATAACAATATGAAAATAAATTCCATAATTCTTTTTAATGAGATTTTGAAAATATATGCATTGACTCTATTCGAAACAATATTTTTTATATGAAGGTATGAAGACCTAGGTGAATGAATGAACGAATCACATATTTCTTTTATAATTTTTTTAAAATATATAAATTTTTAAATGATAATGTATGCATAAATGAATGAATGCAATCCTTTTAGTATTATTTTTTAATCTTAAAAAAAATGAATGTATGAATGAAACTATTTAAAAAACATTATTATTATTATTATTATTATTATTATTTTTCAATATCATGGGGATGATGTATTGATCAATGAAATTTTATTTTAATTTTTTTTAATGTTATATCAATGGATGCATGACCACATTTCTTTGATTTTTTTTTTTTCAAAATGGTAATATGTAATGCATATGAAAAAAAAATGAGATCAAATTTTTTTTATGCTATTTCCAAAAATCATTTTTTAGAAAAAAAATATGTGATCCAAGAAAATGTTTAATATTTTTTATTTCCCCAAAATCATTTTGTAGAAAAAAGAAATATGCAATGCAAAATGAGATTAATGTTTTTTTATTTATTTCTCAAAATCATTTTTTAGAAAAAAAATGCAAAGCATGTGGGATAAAAATATTTAATGTTTTTTTTATTTCCCAAAATCGTTTTTTATTAGAAAGAAAAACATGCAATGCAGGTAAGAAAAATGAGATTAGTGTTTTTTATTTTTTTATATTTTTTGAAATCCACTTTTGTTTTTTTTTTTTTGAAATAGAAAGTATGTGATAATTAAAAAAATGAGATTAATATTTTTATTTTTCATTTTCCAAAAATTAATTTTTTTTAACAAAAAGTATGTGATAAAAATGAGATTAATACTTATGCATAGGGAAAAAAAATCTTTTTTTTAAGGAAAACTCCCAAGAAAGAGATGTGAGTCACAATTGGACTGCAAGCCTTTCCTAGCCAGAGTTGTTTTTAGACCACTCTCACAAATTTTCTTTAATACTTGTTGGTAATAAATAACAGTGGACCATTGAGCTGCAAAAAGTCTCCCTTAGTGCCCTAATTAGGGTTTGCCCTAGTGAGGCTTAAGTTCTAGGCATGTAAATGTGCTTGTAAAGGGTGACTTATCCTAATTTTCTAATAAAGGCCACTAGAGCTATGGCCCCCTTTACCACACATCCATATCAGTCAGTAATGACCATCTTTATGAACATGACAATAAAGGGAACAGACTTTAGCTGAAGTTTTCGCACAACTGGGTTAGGACGTACATCGACCCAGTTTTCCTACACAACTCCTCTATTTCTAAGCTTCACACACCCAGGTATAGGGCTTCACTCATGATATGCAATAAAGTGTGTGTGAAGGGAGAAAAATACATACCCAACTCCTACCTGCAAAACAACCAGAAAATTTCCAAGCATAATATATAACATGTCTTCTACCTAGGGTTCAATATTTATACTTGGAATACGTTCCTGCGTTGAAAATTAAAATATATAACATGCAATATATACAAAAAAAAGGAAAACGTAAACACTAAAAAAACCACATAAATTTTACTCATTTAATTAAGTTGGCCTGACTCTCTAAAATAGTCCCCAGTGGAGTCGCCATTTGTCGCAATCGGGATCACAACGGGGCGATCAAAAATTAAATTTTAAAAAATTTAAATAGAGATTTGGAGTCGCCACCATAGTTTATTATGGAAACCATAGAAAAACCAAAAATAAAAATGTCTACGAACCATATTCAAAGATTCTGGAGTCGGTTACGTGTGGGGAAGGTATTAGCACCCACAACGCCCATCCTTAGACGGTACCTTTAATCAAATAAATAGAAATAAGTGTGGTTTTACAAAATGTCATTTTTCCCAAATAATAACAATAATAATACGAATAAAGACAAATAAAATAACAAAACAAACAAATATAAAAAACAAAACAAATATATAAAGAAGAAAAAGAAAACATGTTAATAAACATAATACAAATAATAACAATTATGCAAATAAAAATAATAAACAAAAATAAAACAAATAAAGATATATTTTTTATTTTTTTGGCCCGACAAGGAGTGACTTTGGTCCTATGTATCTCTATTCATGATATAAAATCAAGGTTTATGTAGTTCTAATTTTGAAATTGGTTTGTTATGATTATTGGTATTTATTTTTTTATTTTTTTTTTGAAAATTTCATTTAATCTTGTTTTTAAAAGAAAGTTTTATATTTTTTTTATTGTTAAAATTTTAGATTATTGAAACTGTGTCACATTTTTATTTTTTCTAAAAAGTAAACATTTTTACTATTTTTGAAAATATTTTATTTTTTTAATTATTTTGAAAACTATTTTGAATCTAATATTTTTATTTGTGAAAGTTTATGTTTTTTATTTTTAAAAGACGATTTACTTATTCTTTTTATTTTGGAAACTTTTTTTATATATTTTTAATTTAAAATTTTGATATTTTATTAACTTTTAGAAAATATTTTATACTTTTTCGAAAATGATATATTTTATTTATTTTTGGGAAACATTTATTATTTTTATTAAAAATTTGGAAATGTTTAATATATTTTTATCTATATAAAATTTACTTGAAATAAAACATTATTTATTGATTTGATAAGGAAAAAAATTAATAATAATAATATAAAAATTAAAATGGTTTAGAATCTCTTTTGAGTACTCTGATGTTCTTGCTTCCATAATCTACTGAGATTTAGGTTTCTTTTTATTTTGGGTCCTCTGAGACTGTGTGAAACAGCAGCCTCTAGATAAAATTAAATTAAACAATATGAGACGTGCTTAGAGGAGCATCCGGTATATGAGACGTGCTTAGAGGAGCATCCCCTGTATAACAAAAACAAATTTATAATGCAAATTTATTTACAAGCAATAAAAAATACTAATATTCATGTAATTGAAATTTGAACAAGTCAAGACAAACAAAATAAAGACAAACAGGATAAAAACAAATAGAACAATCACATGAGGCTGAGCGATCAAGACATACCAGTTGAAGATAAGTTTTAACAAAATTCGCCCCCTTTTTTCTAATTCCAAGCCTTCAGATCTTCAGTAATCTTTTCTGTGTGTAATTCTAGTGCTTTCTCAAAAACATGTGTAAAATGTGTGTAATTCCCTCATATTTGTAAAGATGGGTGTAAAATACTGCTAAGAGTAAATCCCCTTCCTTATTTTGGTCTTTTTCTTTTATAAAAAATTCTCAAACCCCTCAATTGCTCTACTAGATCAATTCAATGAATCTACCCCTAACCCTTAATTTTTAGTGTTAGTTTGATGCTGAAGAATAAAATTTTTAGTGTTAGTTTGATGCTGAAGAATAAATCAGAATCAATTAGAGTTATTTCTAATTAAGCACAATAACCACCTATTATTACCATTATTTACAATTAAACCAGAATAATATCTAATTAATGTCATTATTCGCAATTAAGCATAATAATCACCAATTATCAATAGATTTCCCTAACCAATCTGTTGAAATTTTCATTAATTAACATTTTTCTTTTGAATTTTAAATTAATTTTTTTGCATTAAAAATGAGTTTCTGAACAAGCAGTTATATTATTCAGTAGAGAGAAAAAGTATGATGTGACAATACTTTAATAAGAAGAGGTGCAAAATATCAATTTTATTTTCTTTTTTTTAACACACCTTTAATGGACTGGACCTCAACAAAATAATTTACTTTATTTTTTTCAAAATGAACCTTTTATTAATTTGGGCTTTATTCAAAGATAAATTATTTTCGGACTGAATCTCTTAATGAATTTTATTTTTTCTATTGTTTTTCTGCAGTTTATTTAAGACAGACCCAACACTTCTTTTTCTTATTTTTCTGTTTATTTTTCTATACTTTCCAATTTTTATTTTATTCATTACTTATTTATTTTATTTTCCTATTTTATTTATTATTATTTTCCTTTTCTTTTTTTTTT
>Ga0099824_1009056_pt1 | contig 12437 bp, 5 predicted proteins | sample SiratrowhiteBW_FD_76837 | JGI IMG/M metagenome (GOLD analysis project Ga0099824, IMG submission 76837) | Root nodule microbial communities of legume samples collected from California, USA - Siratro white BW | ecosystem: Host-associated > Plants > Roots > Nodule | place: USA: California... | reverse complement strand
TTACAAGAATAAAACAAATACAAATATATAACTAGATATAAATATGAGTTTATAAGTCAATTTTTGATACTAGGTAAAAAAAATTTATAACATAATATTAGTTAATCCTAAGAAGATATGTTCGACATACTGTGTGTTATCTGTTATAGGATCCTCTTTAATTCTCACATTCAATGTTTTAGGTGTGATGGTATATTGAAGATCTCACATCAATTAGAGATATAATTAAATTAATATATGTGTATGTGTGTGAGTGTATGTAAACCTTACCTTATAAGTATGTCTTATGAAGATGAGCTAAACTTAAAATTCTACTTTCATAAGTAATATGGTATTAGAGTTTATCAAGAACTTATAAGTATGTAAATCTTACCTTACATGGTTTTCCACTAAACTACAGAAGGAAAATCTTAAGAAATGAAATTTAAGTCTAACTCAACCTTATAAAACCAGTCTTGTAAAGATGAGGTTTGCACCCATTTATAAACTATTGAAAGGCCTCATCTCTAGTCGATATGAGATCTACAACAGAGAATTTTTTTTTGTAACAATGACACTGCAAATGAGAGTGAGACACTTACAAACAAAAAGGAATCTCAGTGGTCTTCTAGTTTTAGTTTGAGCAAAGAGCAATATAACTCTCTCCTAACTCTTCTTCAACAATCTCAATCTCAATTAGTTGCAACCCCTAACACTGAACATCATCACATTTCCAATACACCCACATGTATCATCTGTAATCTACAATCAGTACCAAAATCTGTCCTTTGGATCTTAGATTCAGGTGCCACTGATCATATTAGCTCATCTCTAGAAAATTTTGCTACATATAGAATTATTCCTGATATTGCTATCAAGTTACCTGATGGAACTACAGTTTTTGCAAACATTAAAAGCACTATCATATTTTCTACTACATTCATTTTGCAATATACTATACATACCAGGATTTAACTTCAATCTCATTTCAGTATCTTAATTAACCATAAAATCTGATTGTTGTTCCATTAGGTTTACTGATCAAATTTGTGAAATACAGGAAAGGAAAATCACACTATAAGGATGACTGGTTTTGCTAAGATGCATGACGAACTCTATGTTCTTGAAAATCCTAAGGGACTAAGAAAACACTTTGCCCCAAATTCAATTTCAATAAATGTTGTGTCTGTTAATAAGGTGAATGATTGGCATTTTAGACTTTTGTCACTTGTCTAAGGACAAACTATTTGTATTGTCAACAAAGTTTGATTATATTTCTAGCAAAACATGTGATGATTTTTGTCAAATATGTCCACTTGCTAAACAGAAAATACTTTTATTTCCTATAAGTACTTCTTCAAGCAATAAAATCTATTTTTGATTTGTTACATACGAAAACTATTAGGTATTACTTCTGCGAATGGACATAGTTCTTTGACTGTTGTGAATAATTTTTCGAACATACTTAATTTTTCTTTATCAATTTTCTACCACTGTCAAATGTATTAGGTATCATCAAGGACCTAAATTTAATTTGTATCAAATTTACTTTCTTAAAGGCATAAAAGATAAAAGGTCAAGTTGTACATGATGTTTCAACAAACTTTTTATTAACATTTTAATGGAAAAAAAAAAGAAAAAAGAAATATGAATTAAACTTTTTCTTGATAATGGACTGATGCTAGAACATCCTATCCTTATATCACAATTGTTAATTTAATTAGATCTTAGTACATTAAAAATTATAAATATTTTTTTATTAAATTAATAAATTAATTTATGAATTATAATTATTCTAAATGTATATTATCATTTAATTTAATTTTAGGAGAAAATAAAATATACAACTTATATATTATGCGGAATATTTTTATGCATTTTTGTTTCATAGTATTTTTATACTGGAGGTATTGACATAACTACTTTTATAACTTTATTACATATTCCCTAAAAATAGATTAGTTAAAAAACATAGTATATAATAAATTAGCTTATCACGAGGATTATGAACTTAATGGTAATAGGACACACATTATTTTTAGGATTCAAACTATATCTTTGGAAATATTAACTTTAATTTTACAGTATGTTAGTCTTTATCATTTTTACTGAAAAGAGAAAAAATAAATAAAAACAAATATTTGTTGTCTTATTTGTTTCATGATTTATATATTGTTCTTCAAATCACTGCAATTCTTTTTTGTGACAACAAGTCTGCCTTACATTTAGTTGTCAATCTTGTGTTTCATGAGTGTAGCAAACACATTGAAATCGATTGATTGACATGTGGTTAAAGAAAATGTTCATGATGGTGTTCTTCGTTTGCTCCCTATCAACACTAAGTCACAGGTTGCTGACATCTGTACGAAACCTCTCATACCCAAATTGTTCTTACATCTGTTGTCCAATATGGGTTGAATTGATCTCTATGCTCTATTATGAGGAAAGTAATAAATGATAAATAATTATTGTGTGAGAATATTTAACAATTCTATTAGAATATAACAACGGATAATAAATAATTATTATGAGGGATATTAGCAAGTTAGAATATACATTTGTTGTGTCAGAGCTTATCTTAGTACGGTTGGTGGGTCTATCGGGTCACCTACTATTAGGCTACTGTCGAACCATCCTTAAACAATATGCACAAGTTGAACAGTCTCGACGTTAGAGGGTGTGTTGAAGATTTCACACAGACATTTCAATAGTTTATAATAATTTATAAATAAATGCAAGCCTAACTTTACAGACGGGTTTTATAAGAATGAATTAGACTTAAATTCTATGTCTCTGAAAAAAATATATATAATTATCAAGATTAACCTTGTGTTTGCGTTATTACTTTATATAAATATAAAACATATTACGCTCTTAGATCCTTCAAATAATAATCATTATTAGAAAACTATTCCTTACTAGTCCATTAACTATTTTATTCTTCATTATTAATTTATTTAATTAGTTAACATGTTAGACTTAAGATCTTATATTCTTCCACTTGGTTGAACTTAAATTGTATAAGTTTATAAAAAAAAGCTATTTTTTTATGTGAATTAGATTTTTTTAGCAGTTATTTTGTCGTAATTATTTTTTTTTGTCTATATGTACAATGAATTTTTTTTATTATCAATAAATATATTTTTTTATCAATAGTTTGTTAGGATATTTTCTTTAATTTTAATTGAAAAACTTTAAACCAACATTAATTCTGATTTTTTTTACTAAAGCCAAATGGAAAAATTTGTCAGTCCACATTGATAAAAAAAAGGTTAGTAAAAAACCCTATACCGTCAACATATTGTAAATTTTAGTCTAAATAATTGTAGTCTAATTAAAAACATTATCATTTAACGTGAAAAAATATTTTGCAAATATAAGATAAAAAAATTAGAAGAACTTTGACCGAAAATACCATCAATAAAAATCAACTATAAAATATTATTAATATTGATATATTTTAAATTTTTAATAATTATTTGATATTTAAATAATTTTTTTAAATTTAGCTGTAATTGAAATGCTTTATCTAAAAAACATAAAGATCACTAAATGTAAACTGTTGTATTCAAAAAAATATTTAAAAAATTAAACAATTTAAAATTAAATTAATTCAAATTCAATGTTTTTAAAACTGTAAAAAATTTTATCCAAACACAAAGTTATGAATAACATCATATGAGATTTGTATTATAATGTGTATTATGCACCAAATCATCATAGCCTAAAGACAAGTTAAAAAGTTAATATAATTCTCATATACTTAAAATATCTATTAAAATGTTAAAATATTATAAATAAGTTAACATTTAAAAATATACATTATTCATATAAATTTATTGTGCCCACTTGTATTTCTTGTCTATCAAATAACAAAGCAAAATGATAATATCTCACATTTGTAGACATTAAGGAGAGAACACTCCAAACATATGAAGCACCTTAAATATGAGAAAAACTTGATTTTGTGAGGTTATTAAGATCCTATAAGAACATCTTTTATCCCCTGAAAAAAACCTTTTCATTCTATTGAATAAGTTAAGTCATGTTGGACTCTCATTAAAAAAAAAAACAAAATACTAATTTTTCTACAATTTAACTTTCCACAACCATTATTTAAACTTTTCTATAAAATCCACCACATTCTCACCATTTCTTGAAACCAGCCATTGATATGTTTTAATAAAAGTATTGGTTCTGACCAATTCAAAACATAGAGCAACTGAAGCACTCAATGAGGGGGAGAGACACCAAACTCCCAAGGTTAAGCATTAATTATACCCCTTTAATCAATCACTTATAATTAATTTTTGACATGTTAGAAAAATTAATAACCTGTTTTTTTTATTAATTATCAAAATGTTAGTCTATAATATCTCTTTCAATAAATGATGTCTATTGTAAATATATACCCATTGGATCATTAGAAACAACTTGATCAAGTGCAAATTATTTCCCCCTTCCATTTGTTTTATTGCTGATGTGATTGTGAAAAACAATTACATTATTATGAGAATCACAAATGTGTTTCCATCTTGGGTATCATTTTTCTTTAAATTTTAAATGTAAAAGGTATAGTGTGTAAAACTTAAAAAAAAAAAAAAAACTAGTGCATTTTTTAAGTTCCAAAGATATATCAATGCAAAGTTCAATAATACATTATCTCAAGTAAAATTTAAATTTAAATTTTTTATTATTGCTTTAATTTTAAATTATAATAAATTATCAAGTTTATTATTATACATTTTAAAACTCAAAACTTTGTCACCGTTATTTTAAAAATAAAAAAAAATCATGCGTTGGATACTCCAACAAGATGAATGAATATGACTGGTTTTAACTGATAGAATTTTTCTCTTCAAGTTCAGACTGGATGGGAGAACTTGTAAGGACATTCTGACACAAGTTAAAATGGGTACAAGTAAAAATATATAAAGATAGTCGTCGTGACTCTGAGAGCACCTCTTCTACTTATAGGGATGGTTCTGGCTTAGTCACTATTCAGAAAAGACCTATAATTATCAATATGATTAATGAGATGATTATGTGCTAATTATTTACATTAATATAGATTTTGTATTGTCCCATTATCTTAATTTGTGCTAATATTTGGACTTCTTACACTGTTTCCAAGTAATAGATTTATTGATTAGTATTAAATTGGATCGTCAATAATTATACATAAGGTTTTGAACTGAAAACTTCTTTAAATAATAAATTTATTGACCAGTATTGAACTATATCCAAAAATATATATAACATAGTGAGCTGAAAGAGTAAGTTAAGTATGGTACAATAATTAAAATAAAATAATGGTTAATATGTGCAAAGAATAATCAAAATATTTTTATAAAATGAAAAAAAAAAGGCTAGAGAATGGGAGAATAAATTTGTGTGTGTGGAATTAAAGCCCATCCACGTTTGTCATCTTGATCGTATGCATGTCAGACATCCGTTCACAATTCCTAGGCAACCATCCATGCAACATGCCATAAATATTAAACCTATTTTAACAATTCTATATATTTCAATAAAAAACATTAACAAGAAAATAAAAGTTATTTTTTTTAATTATTTGCAAATGGAAACTTTTTCAAATTTATAGTGAACTCTTTAATTAACAACATGTGTGACAATAACAAAGCTCTCCATAAATATACCTTTGGAAATTAATAAAAAGCTATATTTTTGTAAAATGAGTAACCGAACAACTAAGTATTACAGTATCAATTAATTTAAATTTATTGGCCCATATAAGTAAGTAAGTTAATTCGTTGGCTCTTTAAATAACCTAGTATGAGGTGATGAGGACATATATTTATATATATGGAACCATTTTTTATTCTTCAAAAGGTGTCAGAGAATAATCAGGTGTGGTTGGCAATGGTGATGAAATTTTTTTATCTTTTACGAAAAATGGTAAGAGGTTTTGGGAAGTTGGATATCTAAGAATAAAATGACATGAGAAAGATATATGAATAAGGGAAAAAAGAGTTACAAAAATGTAGTTGATGATGAAATTGTACGAAGTGGTGTTTGAATTATGTTAGTGAAAAATGAAGAATGCAAGACGACCCTACCATACGGTACCATGCACCTAACTGGTCATGATCAATTTGGTAGTTTTCTTGAAGGCTTTTGGAACCCAATAATGGTGCTGTATTCAAAATTCAACAATATTTTTAGAATTTTATCAGATGGGTTTTCACTATTTGATTATTGAAGTAGTTCATAAATATTAAAAGCATTATATGAACATAAAAAATGTATTTTTCTTCCCACCTCAGTTCTAACTGATAAGATAATTCTGTCACGATTTTATTTATAAAAGTAAAGAAAAAATGTCACAATTTTATTCATAAAGTTAAAGAAAAAAGATTATATAAATTCATCTTTATATCGATTTTTAAATTAGGTTTTCACAATATTAATATAAGATTATCGTATCAGAACAAATCTCGATAAAAAAAAGTGATTTTCTCATATTATTAATATTCTAATATTCTGACTTTAAGTCTGACAAGATTATATCGCCAAGGGGCAATCACAGAGGAATTATTATCATTATTATTTTGTTTTTAAAAAAAGTTTTAGAAAAATTAAGAAAAGAAGTTTTAAATTAATTTGACATCAACTTATATCTTAAATGATGCAAGTCTATTGGATATACAGATTTTTTTTCCTAATCTTAAAATTTTGAAAAGTAATGCGATTCTGTGTTTTATATTTTCATTTAAACGTGATCAACGTTATTATAAGAAAATATTTATATATATTAAAATTTAAAATTTACTTACTACATTTAAGAAGAGATTGACCATGTAAAAAAAAAAAATATGAGAGAGTACATCTCCATTTGAAGGAAAGATACAAAAGTTTCACATCGTCTATCTGTAAAAAATTAATACGAGACAGTCCATTTCCATTTGAAGATGGGTTCTGAATATCATTCTGACACAAATGGTAATTAACTGATTAAGATCTACGTTCTCGAATGATTATTAGGACAATTTATAATTTTTTTAATTGTGAAAATTAGGAGTTAATTACTGAAGACAAATGCATATGAAAACTCGTCCAAATTTAAGCTACGATCCAAATAAATGCAGGTAAGTTCAAGCTGGACACCTAGAAATGAAAATCCAGTTCAATTGAGGTCCCAGAATTAGAAAGCCAAGTACAAATGAAAAATCATCTGATTTTTAATAGTTTTTTATACGAAAATTGGTAAATCATATTACTCAGTTATTAATTGTTTCTTGATTTTTGTAGATTACAACAAATTTAAACTAATAAAACTATAATTATTCTGAGAGATAGTTGTATTGTACCTGAATCTGATTAAAATGTTTAGATCTTGTTTGTCACAGGTATTTCTAGGGCATTGTACTCCCCAGGACGGTAGGTACCAACCCAGATTAATTACTCTGAAATATATTAATTTATTCATTTACACACTCATGCAAATTTACACAATTCAAGAGACAAATAGTAACTGAAACAAATCGTAAAAATTGAGACTTTGTTTGGTTTCTTTCTCTGTTTCTTTTTTCTGTTTTCTGTTTTTATCATCTTCAACCTTTGATCTATTCTGAAGAATCTTGTTTAGGTATATTCTAAACCTGCTTCAGAAGAACACTTATAAAACTCACTTTAGGGTGATCAAAGTTGTAGTCAAAGGTGCATTTGATTGTTAATAATGTTTCTTGACATTTTCTAAACAACGTTGAAATGCTACAGCAATTATTGCATCACAGTCAAATGCTCAGAAACACACCCATTGGTGAAAACACAACCTTTCACTTTTCTCCAAACCTGGTCCCACTTCTGAATCCTCACGCCACCATTGTAATGTAATCCACCCCTTCCACTTCATTCCAATACTTAAACCCCACACACACCTTCACTTTCTCACACCCAAATCACTGGTTTTTTTCCCTTCCACACAGCACCATGCCCAGTGCTGATTCATCTTCGCCCTACCATCCCACCACCAAACCCTCCAAACCAAACACCCACTGCAAAAAAACCAACCTTTATTCCCTCGTCGCCCTCCTCTGCATTTTCTCATACACCTTCGGTGCATACCGCCAAACCTCCAAAATCACACCTTCCCCAGCCACAACACTTTCAACAAAACCATGCTTCCATAACCCACCTTCCACTTCCCCCTTAGATTTCTCCTCTCACCACAACGCCACTGCCACCTCTCTCCCTGTTGCCACCTCCACACTTCGCTACCCTCCCTGCGACGTCTCGCTCAGCGAGTACACCCCATGCGAGGACCACGCGCGCTCCATCCGCTACTCGCGCGACAAGATGGTGTACCGCGAGCGCCACTGTCCCACGAAGGCCGAAGCCCTCAAGTGCCGCATCCCCGCGCCGCACGGCTATCGCAACCCCTTCCCGTGGCCGGCCAGCCGCGACGTCGCCTGGTACGCTAATGTGCCGCACCGCGAGCTCACCGTCGAGAAGGCCGTGCAGAACTGGATCCGCTACGACGGCGACCGCTTCCACTTCCCCGGCGGCGGCACCATGTTCCCCGACGGCGCCGATAAGTACATTGACGACATTGGGAAGTTGGTTAACCTCCGCGACGGCTCGGTGAGGACCGCCGTCGATACCGGCTGTGGGGTACGCGCGCTTTTCGTTTTCCTCCGTTTTTTTTTTTTTAATTTTTGGTTTTATATCGATGCGTTGTTTAATGATTAAGAAAACGTTTTGTTTTTCCAAAAAGGAAAAAAAAATTTAAAGTGGTCTTTTGGATTGGGTTGGAACACCTTTGTCCATGGGGATTTTTTACTTTTGGTACACGAATGATGATGTTTCCACCGTTTGGGACCCCACTTTCGAAAATTAAATTGATCATTCTTTAAGAATTAAATCAATGTATCAGTTATATTTTAGAATTATTGAAAGTATTTTTATTTGTTTCTTAACAGTATTTTTTTTCTCTTAATCATTATTTTTATTTTACTATTGAAAACAAAATTTACTTTTTTTTTTTTTTAAGGAATTAGTGTGGTTTAAAGGGTCATCATGATTATGACCACATTGTAGCATGAAAAGAAATGGACCAAAGAGCCTTATTCTTTACAACAACTTATGAGGTTTTGTGGCTTCAATTCACGGGTTTCAGCTATTGATAAGCTTTGTAGTAACTTTAGGATATGCTTAAGTAGAAGACTCACTGTTAAACTGAGAAAGGGACAGAGAAAAAAACGTACAAGAATCACAAACTATCATAAATATAAGTTTATTAGCTTTTATAGCAATTATTTTAAAGTTGTGATTAGATGTGTACACTTAAACTCTAGTGAATATGCTTTAGATTCCAAAATTGATATTGAGATAGGGTGAGTTTGTCTTCTTCTGGGGACGGTTTATGGGAGAATTTTGTAACGTTGTGTGTGATTTGTTCGTTTTTGAAACAAATGGATCCAAAACAAGTCTATCTGCCATGCTGTCTGCCCTTTCCAAAAACGACTGATAATAATACTCTCTTGGATTTTCTCTATTAGATATTTATTACTCAGGATAGAAATTGTACACTTTTTTTTTTCTTTTTTTTCCCCTAATTTCTAAGTTGGTATGAATTTCGACTTTTTTTCATTCTGTGTTTGATTTTCATAGATGCTACATTTCTTGTTTTGTGAACAATCCATTGAGATCCATAGTACTATAACTGAGATTCCAAACTTAATATATTATAGTTTACTGTGATTTATAAGCACTAATCTCGTCCAACTGGAAGTAGAAACATGTTTGAGTGGCTGATTATTATAATGCTATGTTTTAATATTGTTTATTCCCTAACGAGGCATTTGTCTGGTGAGTCACAAACCAGGTGTACCTTTTTTAGCCTAGGTTTTCTATTCAGGCATTTAATATGTTACATTACAATGTCACATTATGCTATTATTTTATGTCATTTTTTCGCGGATTACATGTGATGATGTCCTGATGGCATCTTAAGAAGATTCATCTGCAATTTCGCTCAATAATGACCAAAAGGGCAGACATTAAAAAAGACTGTTACTGGATCAAAATCTTGTCAGCTATATTTTATGTAAAAAAATGGCTTCTTTTGTCAAGAATAGTTTTAAGAAACTGAATTTAATTGGTGAACGGTGTAATAGGTCAAACTTTAATATTATGAAAAGCTTTGATGATGCAGGTTGCTAGTTGGGGAGCCTATCTTCTGTCACGTGACATCATAACAGTGTCGATTGCACCTAGGGACACCCATGAAGCACAAGTTCAGTTTGCTCTTGAAAGAGGGGTTCCTGCATTAATTGGAGTCCTAGCCTCAAAGAGGTTGCCTTTTCCTTCCAGAGCCTTTGACATGGCACATTGCTCACGATGCCTCATTCCATGGGCTGAATACGGTATCAATATTCTCACTCACCAAATGCATTGTGTTTTTGTGTAACGAGGATGTCAATGTAATGTTTTGAGTATTAGTGTAAAACTAAGAAAACAAAGTGCATATGAAAAAATTGCTTGTGTTGTTTTATTTATATATTTAAGCTAGAAAGAATGAAGCTTCAAGATTCAAAACTAACGTGTTTTTTTTTTTTCTTTCATTTGTGGAATTAGACGGGCTTTATCTAAATGAAATTGATAGAATTCTACGCCCCGGCGGGTATTGGATTCTATCTGGGCCACCAATTCGTTGGAAGAAATATTGGAAAGGATGGGAAAGAACAAAAGAGGATTTGAATGAAGAACAGACCAAAATAGAGAATGTAGCTAAAAGCCTGTGCTGGAACAAGCTAGTGGAAAAGGATGATATAGCCATTTGGCAGAAAGCCAAAAACCATTTGGAATGCAAAACCAACCGCAAGCTCACTCATAACCGACCTTTCTGCAAGGCACAGGATAGCCCTGACAAGGCCTGGTATTTTCCCATTACTCCTGTTTGATTTCTTAAAGTCCTATTTAAATCCTCAGTGAAATTCTATGAACTTGTTCAATTCTTTAACTCGAGTTTTCTATATTCACTTTTCAGGTACACTGATATGCAAACATGTTTGAGTCCTCTGCCTGATGTATCCAGCAAAGAAGAAACTGCTGGTGGGGCATTGAAAAACTGGCCTGCCAGACTAAAAGCCACCCCACCAAGGATTTCTAAGGGGACCATAAAGGGGGTTACCCCCGAATCTTTCTCTAATGATAACAAGCTGTGGAAGAAAAGGGTATCATATTATAAAAATGTTAACAATCAGCTAGGAAAAGCAGGGAGGTATCGCAACCTTTTAGACATGAATGCTCACTTGGGTGGATTTGCTGCCGCTCTCATAGATTCCCCTGTCTGGGTCATGAATGTGGTTCCTGTTCAGGCCAAGGTTGATACCCTTGGTGCAATATTTGAAAGAGGGTTGATTGGAACTTACCATAATTGGTTAGCTCAGTTTTCCTTCAATCTTTATTTGATGAAATTCATTCCTTTTTTTTTTCTCTGTAAAAATGTGTGTGGCATTATAATGTTGCAGGTGTGAAGCAATGTCTACTTATCCTAGAACTTATGACTTAATTCATGCTGATTCGGTGTTCAGCCTCTACAATGATAGGTATACAAAACACTACTTATTTTGGTTTGTGGAAAATGTAAATGAAAACCACTAAATGTGAAATTTGAGTGTGATTTTGATGTTTGAACATGAAACTAAAGAGAAAGTTGATTTGTTTATGCATTGTAGATGTGAATTGGAAGACATAGTGCTAGAGATGGATAGGATTCTTCGACCAGAGGGAAGTGTAATAATCCGAGATGATGTGGATATATTGGTAAAGGTAAAGAGTATAGTGAATGGCATGGATTGGGACAGTCAAATTGTGGACCATGAAGATGGCCCTCTTGAAAGGGAGAAACTTTTGTTTGCTGTCAAAAATTATTGGACATCTCCACTTCATCCCCACAAGAATAGTTAAATACATATTTTTAGCCATTTAGATGCCCCTTTATTTCAGTTTATCTCCTTTGTTGTTAATTTAGTTGTTATTCTTTTGTATCTTTTACTTTTTCTTTTCTTTTGGGGCTGGTGCTTGCATATTTTGATATTTAGTTGATTGCAAATGCAATTGTTAACTTCTCACAAGTTACCTTCTTGAGAAAGCTTTTCTCTGGCCCCAATACTCAGTATCCATATATTTATAGTTTTTTTTTTTTTTTACAATTGTAACAATAAAATTAGAACTTTAGATTTAGTGTGTTACTCATATTCATTTGTTAGAGCTATTTAATGGAACGGATGGACCCAAGTGCTCATTTAAACATATTTGTTGATCTTTTTTAAATAACAATTTGAGTCTTTGTTAATTTATATCGGTCAATGAATCGTTTAAAAAAATAAAATTTTGTATTTTAAAATTTAAGTCATAAAATCTATTTTAACTATAATTATTTAATATATGAACTATAATATACTTGTTTTAAAAATAATACTGAATTGACT
>Ga0099824_1009053_pt1 | contig 12440 bp, 6 predicted proteins | sample SiratrowhiteBW_FD_76837 | JGI IMG/M metagenome (GOLD analysis project Ga0099824, IMG submission 76837) | Root nodule microbial communities of legume samples collected from California, USA - Siratro white BW | ecosystem: Host-associated > Plants > Roots > Nodule | place: USA: California... | reverse complement strand
AAAAAACTAGATACAAAAACGAATCTCTATAAATAAAAAAAATAATTTAGAAAAATAATTTCTTTAAATAAATACTCTTTCATATATATATATATATATATATATATATATATATACACAGTATGATAATTTTACTATATAACAACATCTTTACACAAACATCCGATAAGATTTGACCATAATAAGGTAAATTAATTCTCATTGAATATCTGTCAACAGATGTTTTAGCAAAGGTTAAATTATTCATTTCTTTCTAAAGTTGTTTCCATTTTAAGAATTAGTACTAAATTGAGAAAACTGTAAGTTTTAGTCCTTGAACAGACTGTTTTGTAGTGATTTATTACTAAGTAAAAAATTTGTAGCATTTTACACAGTAAAAACTGTTTTCTCATATTAGTAATGGAAACCAAAACCTTGCTTTATACATGTACAAGACTAAATAACTTTTATGCATGTATGAAGACTAAAACTTACTATCTTCTTAAAATGAGGACATTAGTAAGGCATAAATTAATCATTTAATCTCAAACTCCGAAAAAAAAAAGGATATTAAACTACTAAGATCTTACTTGGATTGGTGTTAACTATGGTTGCAGTGCCTCCAAAGTCACAGCTTGTTGACGCAGGATTCTTCTGGTAGTAGCTGTTGAAGGCAAAAGAAGCATGGTTTTGTAGTGAATTTGGATTGTAACAACTCCCACCTTGCTGTATCTGTGAACAATCTACACTTGGCATTCCACAAGCATAGTCCAGTGCTGATTGAAGAGTAGCCTGTGAAACTCCAGTCTTTGCCACACACCAACTCTGCCCTCCTGTGCCTTGAGAATTTGTGTTTGGAGGAGGAGGAAGGGCATTTGTGACAGGACCATTTCCTGATGCGGGTGGATAAGAGGTCGCAGGGTTGGTAACTGGTTGAGCCCCTGGATTGGCTGGATTTGTAGGGGCTAAAGGAACAGCTGGTGTGGAAGAAGGAACTGTCACAGGTGTTGAACCTGTATTAGTGGGAGAAACTGTGACAGGATTGGTGGAAGGAACTGTGATGATGGTTGGTGTATCTGGAGGTGAGATGACTGGTGAAGGTGGGGTTGGATTTGTGGGGGAAACTGTGGTAGGTGGGTTGGTTGTGACTTGGAGAATTCTTCTGATGTGGACTTTGCTTGGCTTTTCTCTTAGGATCAAAGGAACTATCCCTTCTCCCTCTTGTCTTTTGAGATCTTCCAGTACAGAACCTTTGGCTGTCTGTACTTCTGCATACAATGCAGCAATCCTTGCAGTAGAACGAGATCCTGCTTCAAGATATTTGGATACTGCCTCACTAAATCGAGCTAATTCCATTGAACTGGGAATATCACTGCTTTTGATTGTGAAAACCACAGGAACATCTTTGCGAGGAAGAACAGAAGCAAGTTTGGCTCTTTCAATAACAGACTGAACAGTTCTTGATCCCCCATCAACGGCTTCTTCTACCATGATAAATGAATCTATTTTCTTTACAAACGCAACAATCCTAAGAAGATCGTTTTCATATGATGCATTCAAATTCTCTAAGAACGAAAGCGGAAATGCCACTGAGACTTTTACTTTCCTCCCTAGTTGAAGATTGTTGAGAAACGAATGAATTGATTCCATAACAGGTATGAGTAAAGGCATCTGATCTCGGCTTAAGCACTCACTGCCACATCTAACAACGATGCTTCTGATGCCCACTTGTGGAAGAATGTTCAAAAGATGAACTTTCAGCCATGCAACAGCATATGATTTTGAAGAGACAAACTTTTCAAGCAGGTTTTCGTTTAAGAAGACATCAACTGACAGGTCGGTGCCAGTGAGAGTGTTCAAAATCTTGTAATCAGTAACAGAAAACCGAATCTCAGATTTGGAGATCTTGGTTTTGTGGAGAAATGCGGTACCAACAGAGGGTGAAGATGCAGTCCCTGCAAAAGGATGGAGCCCAGTTAGTGATTCAGATTCGGAAACATAAAAAGCAAAGAAATTGTTAACTATTGAGAAGAATAAGAGAAGGGTTACTCACCGGAAGAGAGGAGAAGGAGAAAAGCGAGGAGCAAAAGGCACAGAGAAGGTTCCTTGGCCATTGTGAAAGAGTGAGAGGTTAAGCAATGTAGAATGAGCTTCTGTTGGAATATTGGGAGGAGTGGCTGCTTTTAAAAACAAAAAGACATGGGAAAGAAGCAGAGCTCTGAGACCGGGAAAGGTGTTGAAGATACAAAAACCAAACCAAAAAGGTGGAAGAAAAGTTGGAACAAAAGAAAACGACCAAGTTCTAATAATGATTTAGAAAATAATAAAAATATGTTACTTTGTCACGAAGAATGGGTTGGGAAATGTTTGGGTCTGACCAGAAACATGCTTTTTCATAAGTTGCCCTTCTTTATCTTGCCCAAAGTTCTTTATCTGTGCAAAAGCAATATCAGCAACAGCTTCTTCCACTTGTGGTCTTCTAACACTGCAACTACAGGCTCCTTTTAATTTAACAAAATTAAATATTTTTTGTAATTTATTATATCCTTTCGTTTTATTTTTATGTATAATATGTCTCTACTCTGCTGACCAACATTTATAACTAATTCTATAAATATCTACTCTATTTTGTTTTAATAACAGTTAAAAAGTCAAGGAAATTAATTTGATTGGTTGAATATCTTGCGAGTTGCAAACTTCTGTTATTCAATTCTTAGCAGATTCAGAAATAATAACGTTAAAAAATAAATGAACATGATTATTATTCCACCGAATTAACTAAATTTTGTACCATTTATTAACTACTTAAAATAAGATGAAAAATTATACGACTATCCGCGTTAGGGGATCAGAGCATGTGCTTTGATGTTGGTTTGGAGTATCTACTAAGGATCTATAAAGCTTAGTGGATGGTGGTAAAGATTTATATAAGAAAAGTCATACTACCTCAGCAAAAACCACTACCAATAGTAAGAAATTGACACTTAATAAAGCATTAAAAAAGTTATGTATATTTTTTTGTTGGGTGCAAAAGCCATGGATGAAATTGAAAATAATTTATTAGGCTAAAAGGTTGTAACAAAAAAAGACTAAAAAGTTGTACTTGGATTATTGGTTGTGTTTTAGCCATATGTAGTTTGAGGCAATGCCCTAAGCTACTACAATCTCTAGCCAGTAAAATGAATGGGGACAAGCCATGTGGAATAATCTATTTTGCCTGCAATCACTTAACATGGGCAAGTGTCTGACTAGGTCTCTAGCCGAAAGCTTAGAAAGAGTGATAGGGGTGATGCACAGAAGGTGTCAAAAGGCTCCATTCTCAAGCTCTAAACCACAAAGTAGGAAGAAGAGGTGCAAGAAGACAATCAGTCTACAAGGATTATGGGCTTATATAAAGTTGTTTGTTGTGTCTTCCTTAAAAGACAGGGAAAAAATTTAGTTCTGGTTTTGTTTTTTTCACCCTGATAGTAGCTCCCTTCCACGGTCATGAAACAGAGAGCAAAGATTCGGAGGTTAATGCAATTGAAAAAGTATTGTTGAATTTGTACTCTATTACACGTAAGTCCGAATATACCATAAGAATTTGGACACAAAGTGTCTAATTTCCCCGATCATATGAATTCTTATAAGTCTCATGAGTCTAAGCTCGTCTATATTTGAGTTTTTTTGCATGCAATAACCTTTTATTAATATATTCAATCTTTACAGCTCAAAATCTTTAGAAAAAAATTCAAGTGGTTCTTTATCCGGATCACTGCCGAATGCAATGACTAAGGAGTCAAAGCATGAACAAAGAATATGGATATTTGATAAGAACTTCATAAAACTTAATTTGAAGGATTGCTATATTAAGATGCATCGTGCCTAATTAGGATTGAAACTGCAATTACACATTATGGACCTATAAAATGGTAATGTAATTTTTTTTTTCATATACTTAATATGATTATACGATAGATTTAGTCCTTAAATTAAATTTCATTATGATTTGACCTGAAGACTTAAAACACATTTTATTCTAAATTTGTATTTCTCGTAGCGCTTTGAATTTTTATTTATCTTTTATTAATTAACCTAAACTTTGCTGACATGTTTATAGTCGTCTAAATTTTGCCGCGTATCCTGCAATCCTAACATTTGCTACCTAGTTTAACTATACACATTTTGGGGGACTTCAAATATATTGTCAATTATAAATATTAAAATTAAAATGTGATAACATTAACTCCGAAAAACATACCAGAGTACCAGTATCATTCCGAAATATTTACAGAAGAAAATTCTCACTTAACTAGAATTGCAGTGGAAGTTTTTGAAGCCATATATGCAATCATCAGATTTCGATCTATACATCAATAATTTAACTTAGCTCTAGATTGTTAAACCTTTGGGTCAGAATCAATGAACAAATCAGTGAAGAAGGGATCAAGAATTGCTTCCTTGGACGAATCATACTTGTCAAGACGTTTCTTAAAGGAGCGTAGATCTCTCTCGTGCTTTGAGGTACGTTCCTGCAATAACAGTAGTTCACTATATTTAGGGTCAATATTTTGTTGCTGATATGACTACTTAATAAGTGCCACCGAGACACCAAAGCAGCACAGCCAAGTGAAATGATCTAGTATTTTCCGAACCTATTCTCGTTTTTACGAGAAATCTCTACATTAAAGGGGTGTCGGTACACTTAATGCCCAAATTTTTAAATTGGATATGATGAGTACGTATTCATTCTCTTTTCTTTTCTGTACCTATTCCTATATTTATTCCGATAGTAGTACTCATCTCCGTCTTAACTTATTAATACATTCTTAGTTTATTAAATAATCCAGTGTTCTCTCTTATCTTCTTTTAGTTTTATTTAGAAAAGTTTTATTTCTTTCTTTTACCATATAATTTTTTATTATCTCTCGACTATTATTCCACTTGTACAATATTCACAAAATTTATTCAGATTTGTAAAATATTTTTTCTATTATCACATCATAACTTTTATTATACATTTTTTCCTAACTTTTAAGACATATATTTAATTATTTCTATTGTTTTTAATATTATTATTTATTGTTTATTTTTTATATGAAAATATCTTACTTTTAATTTCAAGTATTCAATGTATTATCTTGACATTAAATCCTTCCTAATATCATTTCTTTTTTATTGTGATTTTATTTTATTTTTTAAAAATTAATATTTGAAGGAAAAAATAGATTGACTTTCTTAACAATTATAACAGAGAAACTATCCTGAAATCGAGTAATGCAGTGATATGATAGGAGAATATACAAAGCACAATTTCCAAAGTGAATCTGAAACTAAAAATTTAAGATCTACACGAATTCATTTCTATATAAATATAAATATGCGAATTGGTACATGGTTGCTAAAACTAGAGAGAAGACTTACAAATGATTTCTTCATGAGGAGTATGTCTACCAAGTAGATCAACCATAAAACGTTTGTTTTAGGACAACTGTAAAATTGAAAAGGAACAAGAATTCAGTGTCAAAAAAATAAAATAGCAACAAAATATTGGAACTAGAATACCAGGACTATTGTCAAGAGTGTACCCACAGTCAAATCTTACAACAAATCAAAATATCCTATTGGCGTGGATGTGTGGAATCAACTTCAATCAATTTAAAGTTTTGTAAGGAGATCGATAACAACCCTGGGAGAAGTTATTAAGAGAAATCTCGTAATAAATACTGCAAGATCATTTAAAGGGAGTTCTTAGCGAATTGTTTCAGTTTCAGAATTTGTTCTTTCGACTAAAAATTAAAAACAACGACAGCTTATAAACTTTTTTTTTTTTTTAACTTTAAATGGTAGAAATTAGGAGAAGAAAATAAAAGTTTAAAGCGTACATTATCAAAGTAACAAGAGAATAATACCTCCAAAAGATGTAGTCTTTAAACAAGGGGAATGAAAATTCTATGATTCACATGGTCAATCTCAATAGAATAAGTATTTTTATTGTTGTATACCCTAAATGCCAGAGGAGGGGATTTACGGGCTACAAGGAAGACACAAGAGGGATATGAATCGCATTTGAAATTTTGAATAACTTTTCCCTGTATACAAGAAAGAGATATTTTACACATAATCACTCTTTTTAAGACCCATGTTTTATGTAAGCAAGAACCCACTAGATCAGCTTTAGCTCATCCCTCAGGGATTGCTATATGGGAAGTATATACTCCCTCTCCTTTCTCCTTTTTGGATTTAGTTGGGGCCTAGTTGACCAAGGAATCAAAGCATCAGTCACCTTGCCTATCCTTTTCCTGTTTCTCTCGTGGAAAACACGACGTTCCGAAAAAAAACAAGTAGACAAAATATTCTGTTTTTAGAAGAATTTGAGGTATCAGATCTTAATTAGAGACAAGGGACCGACGGAACAAGTGATTTGAATCCCTTTGACTAGTCACATACGTCACTATAAATAATATTAAACACCATATGACACTCGTAATCAAGTATTCAAGTTCTCATTGTTCATTATCCAAGTTTAGTGAAAATTGGCCTTCATAAATAAATAAAATAGGACGAACCAGGTGTGTCTAAAAATAGATGCTAGATTTTCCATAATGTAACGATCGAAAATATTTGAATCCGTGTTAGAAGATACACTCATCTAATAATTAATCATGTCTGAACTATTTTCAAAAAAGAGTTGCCACAGGAGATAAAAAAGAAGTTATGAGAATCGTACCTTCCTTCCCACCAATCTTCAGTCACCTCCTTCATCCTCCGATATGTTTCTGACTGTATATGTTATTTAGAATCATTAGTTTAATCAGATGGAACAAACAGAACTTACTCCTCTAAATAAGCACTCCTTACCTGTTTGTCCCCTTTCGGTCCTTTAAATAGGTCAGGATCAGAGGAAAGATCTAAATACAGAATTCTATCACCTGTGCGAACAAGACATTTAATCATAACTAATGACGAATTTAAAACCCCATGTCTATACTAAAACCAAAGTTTCAAGTGCTCACCGGTGTTTATTCTTGATAGAGTGAAGTCAATAATAGATATTATTAAACCATACGTTTTGACTAACATCCTCCTGCCATCCAGAGTGAACTGCAACGCTTCAGAATCACTTCGGCCCACAAGTATATTTCCCCTGAGCAATTGAATATTCATAAATTAGTAATAGTGAAATACTATGACAGCATAGTTTATGCCACATGATGACCCACCAGTGAAGATCTCGGTGTTCAAATTCAAACGCAGACTCAGCCACAGCAAGCCCAGCCGTAACCTGCATTTGTTGACAAAAATTAACCTAGAAATTAATACTTTGACAAGCTTCAAGCACTCAGAGGGTACAATCATAACACGTATAACATACCTGAGCCAGTAATGCCCTTGCCTCGTCAAAATTCAGGAGTACAAAACCTTCAAGATCCTTGCCACCGTGTTCTTGTACGAACACCATGTAACACTAAATGTAATTATATATTAGTATCTAATTCTTGTTTGGGAGATATGCCCATGCTTGATTTTTATGGAAGTGTGTATTGCTCATTTGATATAACAAATATAGTGTATTAAGTAGTAACCAAAGAATGTGTCTCCGTTCCTCACTTGTATGTTCTCGCCAATATGAGCTTTTACTAAAAACTTTATTAGTGTAACCAAATTAGCAGGGTTTGATTCACGAAAGATGATAGTCGCTTCATAAGTTCATAACCAATCATCACCATTTTATGTTCACAGTACTATATCATTGGAAGTATCATTGTGATAGTTAACTCAAATTAGAAATAAGAAATACAAGTAAGTTCATCAGTGATAACTGATGAAGTTAAAAAGGAAACCTGTTTATCTGGGAACTCTTTTGGATGATCATTCTCTGAACCATGCTTAAGATCCCAATCTTCCCATGCTCGAATTAGTTCCGCATCATAAGGTCCCTGACATACTCTAAATCTGTCACAGAAGATAGGACCATACATAGATGAGATTTTAGTACTTAGCTGCAAATGAGTAGAAATTTAAATTCGAAAATAGCCATTTCAATTTAGTGTTGACGGCAAGACCCTATTAATCGTTAGTGTTTCTACTTTCTACCATGCCACAATGGTAAGAAGTCCAAAACCAAAGGTGGTAACCTCAAAACTATTGCTAGAACTAAGGTTTTAAAAAGAGTCGACCACAATTTAAGCTGTATGTCAAGACTTTTAGGTCATCCACGACAATCTGTATGTAATTTCCCACAATATCAAGTTACGAAAAGAAACCTCAACCGCAACTTAAAACCTTAAACTTGGTGGAAGAATAGGCAATCAAAATTTTGTTCTCTGGGGAAATATTTTTTGCCAGCACCTTAAAATTATTTAAATCATATACTTACTCTATGCAATCGATAAATGCGCTGCATAAATTATCAGAAGCTCCTGCTTTTCCTCTCAATAGATTGAGAGTTTTGCAAAGAAGCACCTCCTCCAGTAATTCTTCAGATCTCTGTAATACATAGAGCCAACAAATTTAAGAAGGTAATTATCAACATGTTCATCAAATATTCAGATCGTAGCAGGGAAAACATAGTTACATTACACTTACATTTGAAAAATAACATTCGGAACAAAAATAATAGTATCTACATATATCATACAATTATATGCGAATGTTACCTTTTGTATTTCCCCATTCACTCTGAAGTCCCCGTCAAACGGAACTATTTTGCATACATAGTTATTAACCTTGAAGGCTTCTCCAAATGTTCCTTCACCAACTTTCACAATAGTTTTTGAGCCACTGAAAAAAGAAAAATGCATTCCTCTGAACATCAGGACACTGAACCATAATTCAAAAATCCCTTGGAATGTTGGTCAAAAGGTCATGGGTGTACTATAGAAAAGACATTTTTTGATTAAAAACTTCAGAAGTAGTTCTTGTATATACTCGATGCAAGCTTACATGCTTGACTTCTATGGGTTTGTATGCAGAGGGCCAATTATGCCCAAAAAATATTAGAATGCATTTTTTTTCCTTTTGACCTCCTAAAGCCTAATTATTTATTTTACAAAAATACCACGTTGTTCTTAAATAATTGCACAGAAAACAACTTTTGTTGTTTTGTCTGTTTCCTGTAGACAGTCTTTAAAAGTAGGAAACAAATTGAAAACAATGTGACATTTTTGTAATTAAAAGTGAAAACAGAAAATAAAAATAAAAGCGCAGATAAATGTCCCCTTAGTTCAACCTCGCACCATGAACCCTATTATATCATCCCTAGCACAAACAATTTACCATCAGGATAAAATATAAAAATTCAAATTTATAACGCAAGTCCCCTGTGATCTCGAAGAAAAAACTATCTATTTCCTGTTTGACAGCTAACGTGAGAATACGACACCGTAATGTGTACATTGGGGAGAATAACCAGGTAACATCAAATTAACGTCTTAACATCAGTACTATATGCAGACACAATTGGCACGCAGCTAAAAATAACAAAACCAATACCAAATGCCAAAACCAAAAAAAGAAGGCTTTATAATAAAACAGCCAAACAAGTAGGTAGCATGAGAAGCAGAAACAGTGCGCTACAATCAACAAATTAATATTTGGATGCAAGTAGAAATTAAAATGCTTCCAAAATCCAAAAGCACACACTTATCCCAACCCTTGTCACTCAAACATAAACAAAAATAGCATCTTACTAGAAAATAAGAAACAATCAAATACCTAGAAAACATATCTTGTAACAGTGAAGGCGCAGACTGTCCACAGATTCCTAATAAAGCGGTAAATGGACTAATGTGGTCATTGTCAATCGAAGTCGTTGATGCCAAAGAAAGTTTCTTAACAGCAGCATTAATATCTTCACATCGTTCACCACTTTGAGCAAACAGCATCTTTTCATTTGTTTGTTGCAGATGAATGCCATTTTCAACAGAAGCTTTCCCATCTCCAGTTTTAATGGCTTGCAGTAGGGAATTGCTTTTCTCAGCTGGTTCCAATGTTCTCAATTCAGGAGTACTGAACTCAAAATCTTGAATACCTTCCAAACGGGTGGATGAAGCATCTAGTATCTTGGACAGTGTGCTCGAGGGACCGTAGGAATAGTTTAACCTTCTAGAGTGTAACCATTTTTCTAATCTGGAGCATATAGTTGGCATTGGTCCCTCTTGTTTCATATCCCCCGTGATCCATGTGTTTTTCTTGGGTGAGGGGCTTTCCTCCAACAACTCAAAAGCATCAACCTCTTCAAAGTATCTCCTCTCCTTCTCAACGTTCAGAGGTTGCACAAGCTTCCCCTATACACACCAAACACACAGATATCAAACAAACAATTTAAATATCCTAAAACCTCACAGATATTATTCTCCTTAAAAGGTAACCCTGTTCGAGGAATTGCAAAACATTACAAGTTACACCTCTCCTAACAGAAATTCAAACCTTGGTTGTGTTAGACCCAACTCCCAGGTGTTGATTTTGATATCTTATATTGCCATTGTTAAAAATTACAGTAATTTTGCATTTCCTGACTATGCAGAATAGAAGAGATGGAGTAACATAGTGTGATGAGAAAGACATACTTTGGGGAGTGCAGGTTTTCCTTTTCCTTTTCTTCTGTCCTTCTTCAACTGAGGCTGGTAAATCATACAAGCGCCAACAGCAATACTAGTCCTCCCTCTGTTAAAAACGATCAGTGGAAAATCAGACGAAACCAAGATCAATGATTGGAGAGGAACTAATTGAAGAGAATACAAACCTGGTGGAAAGCGAACGATTCCAACTGACTCGCTTGTTGGGATCCAAACTCGGGCGAGTGGGACGCGGTAGGGGAGGATCGGAAGGGTTTCTGGAAAAAGGGACCGAAAAGGAAAAGATTTAAGAAATGAAAATGGAAAGAGAGCATAAAGACGGAGTGAAGAAGAGGGAGGTACGGGTTGATATGGTTCTGGGGGTTGCGAGGGCGTCTTCTCCCGTAAACGACGTCGATTCGTTGGGGTTGGGGGGTTTCAGCGGCGATGATTTGTGACCAGAGATCAAGTGGAGAAGATGGTCCATTTGAATTTGAGGAGGGGCACCGAGGAAGAGGGAAACCCGTGCCTTTATCTGATTTCGAGTTGGTGTTCATGCTTCTCTTCTGCTTGTGCTCTTCTTCTACTTTTGCTTCACTTCTTCCCAGTTTCAAATAATAATACCTGGCGGGAACTTTTATTCATGGATTTCTCTTTTGTGCTTCTTTTAGTACAGTAGACAAAAATAACACAGAAAATACAAGAAAAGAACAAAAATGAAAAATAACTACAAATATATGCTGCTCAGTAATTAAATTATTAATCCCATGGAGAAACTGGGCCCTTAGCGGATCCAGTCCAATATAAAAGCCCAATATATATATACCCTAAATTTAAATAATAAATTGTGTCAACTCAATAATTAAAAAAAAAATAAAAAAAACATTTCTCGTGTTGTTTTGCTGATTATGCTAGTAATGAATCAATAATGCATATGAAACGCAACAATGATGCTAACGTATGTGTCCCTCTCATGCCCACCGTCAATAAATTGCGTTTGAGAAAGTTGTGAGAAATGCGCGTTGAGTAGAGGGTTGCATCATGAATCATGACAAACATGCATAATCTCACTGTCTCAATTAATTAGATACTATCACCTACCGTATATATTGCAGCTACTTTAAATAAAGTAGCATTAATCCCATAATAATGTGGTTATTTGGAGAGGCTTATGTTTTTGGAATAAACATTAAATAATTTGACAACACACATGTCAAAATTCTTGGTACCTTCCTAAGTGAAGCAATTGAGACCACTCAAGACCACTTTATTTCATGATTTAATCACTGAAGCGACAAGCACACAACAACAATTATGCAGTTTCAGATTTATGTTTCTGTACCAAAGAAAAATACGTTATCCCAATCTAAATCAGTTGCTAGTGTTGCTCATAACAACCACAACAAATGATTCTGGCGAAGACTAGTTCAATGCACAATTTGCTTGCGATTAAGCATTCATACAATTCAAATCAAATTTGTTAGGGTATCTTTTTCGATTCAAACCTACTTTCCTTCCTTTCTTCATCATGTAGTTTTACTGTGATTATTCTCTTTTATTCGGAGCTTTCTTGCTATAATTTATGGACTTAGCTAACAAAAGTTTTGCTGATAGTGATATAACATCATAAACTAGTGATGATTATCAAGTACAAAAATAATTAGTTCGGGATGATGAACAAATTCAACTCATAATTATCGATCTAATCAATTGAGTTGTAGTACCAGAAAACTATTTAACAAAAAAACTTTTTAATTTTGCATTAGTTATTTGATATCAATATTTATTAGTAATATACATACATATATATATATATATATATATATATATATATATATATATATATATATGTATATATTTATTATATATATATATATAATAAAAAATATAAAAAAAAAAAATTTTTTTTTTTTATATTTTTTT
>Ga0099824_1009048_pt1 | contig 12453 bp, 13 predicted proteins | sample SiratrowhiteBW_FD_76837 | JGI IMG/M metagenome (GOLD analysis project Ga0099824, IMG submission 76837) | Root nodule microbial communities of legume samples collected from California, USA - Siratro white BW | ecosystem: Host-associated > Plants > Roots > Nodule | place: USA: California... | reverse complement strand
TGCTTCCTACTGGACCATCAGAAGTATTGTGGCTTGTGCAGCTCAGATTACCAGTCTCACTACCCTTGGCTATGAGTATGTTTTCCAATCATTTTCAAGTTTTTAATGCTTGTTAGAACATCCATGGTTAGCATTTTGAATTCTCTTTATAAATGAATTCACCAAAGCTCTTGAAAAATATATGTATGAAGAAGTTTCATCTCCCACACCGTCTTAGCTACCAATGAAAGGGTTTTGTTTAATATCAAAAACACTGTTTCAGGATATTCACATCCACCGATGCTTGGGAGCTATCTACTTTGATTTTCAAGCTCAAAAACATAATTGACCATCTCAGGCAGCTGCTAAATAGTTGCCACGAACATATTGGTAGGCCGCTTATAATTCTAGTCCCTATCTATCCGTAGAGAAGACTGAGATATCGATAGGGAGTGTAAGCCATTTGGCTTATTTTGTACTTTCATTTTTAATTACAGAAATGTTACATTGCTTTTACTTTATTTCCTACTTTTAAAATTTTGTATAGGAAATAGTGAAAAACCAGAAAACGATAAAAGTTGCTTTTTACTGTTTTCTGAGTAAAATTTTAGACATACGAAACAAAGTAAAAGCAGTGCAACATCATTGTAATTAATAATTAAAAAAAAAGAAAATCTTAAACCAATTAACCCCTTAGCTAGCCGACTAATTTAATATCATCATTCAATGTAGGGAAAAAGATGGATGCTGAAGCTTACCATATGCTGCGAGATTTGTTTTCAAAACCCCACACTGATAACATGAAGGTTCTCAAAGCTCTGATTTATGCACAGGATGATATTCTACCTCTATATGATGGTGTTACCAAGAAAAGGGTTTGATTTTCTAACACAGTAACTACCTAAAGTGTGCATTAGTATTATGATAAGTTTTGTTGGTGATGCTAATATTTGTATACTTAATGGAAACAAACAGGTTAGCCTTGAGCCATTGAGAAGGAAGAATGTGCTGCTTCTATTTTCTGGCATGGAGATCTCGGCCGATGAGCTTCTGATTCTTGAACAGATCTACAACGAATCAAAAGCTCATGCACCAAGAATGGAGAGTAGATATGAGTTGGTTTGGATCCCAATTGTGGATCCAAACTCTGAGCGGATAGAACTAAAGAAAAAGCAGTTTGAGAGCCTTCAAGAAAACATGCCATGGTACTCAGTGTATCATCCGTCTTTGATAGGCAAGCCAGTCATCTGGTTCATCCAGAGCGAATGGAAATACAAGAATAAGCCAATTCTTGTGGTTTTGGACCCACAAGGGAGAGTTTCTTGCCCCAATGCTATTCACATGATGTGGATTTGGGGAAGTGCTGCCTATCCTTTCACAAGTTCTAGAGAAGAAGCTCTATGGAAGGAAGAGACCTGGAGACTTGAATTGCTAGTAGATGGTATTGATCAAGAAATTTTGAACTGGGTAAGCATATATTCTTACAATCAAACACTTTTCTCCTCCTTTTTAAATGTTATCAGGCTAAGGCTTTTTTACCTTATACATAATTCAGCCCATTCCATAGGAATGCCATGAAAAGCTTAACACCACAGCTCCAATCCAAAAGCATAATGCTGCTATCTCAATGATTAAAATAGTATACAGGACTAAATGAGCCAACTAAGTTTTAACTGGGAAAATGCCAATTATGGCCACTAATTCACGTGGAGCAATGAAATGTTACTATGTGTAGTAACAGCACACTGCAGTCTCTGTAGTAGCAACATTAACAATCCCAACATGGGTTGATAAATGTTTTCATCCGTCAGTCATGTTTAAACTTGGGACTTTTCACACTATCTTGCAAGGATGAATATTAGCAATGAACTTGCTCTCTTCTTTAAAACAATTTATTGTTAACTAAATTTATGTATGTCAGCTACCTGAAATGAGTATAGTAATGTAGAATGTATTACTAACCTTGGGAAAAAAAAAAAAAATGCCAATTTCTTATTGCACAGATTAAGGATGGAAAATACATTTTCTTGTTTGGGGGGGATGATCCTGAATGGGTAAGAAGATTTGTGAAGGAAGCCCGCAGGGTTGCACTGGCTACACAAATACCCTTAGAGATGGTATACGTTGGGAAAAGCGACAAAAGGGAGCAAGTGCAGAAAATCATCGACACAATAATTCGTGATAAGCTCAACACTCAATACTGGTCCGAGCAGAGCATGATATGGTTCTTCTGGACCCGTCTTCAGAGTATGCTCTTCTCCAAGCTTCAACTCAGGAATACCGATGACGACGACCATGTGATGCAGGAAATCAAGAAACTTCTGAGTTATGACAAACAGGGTGGATGGATTGTTCTGGCAAGAGGGTCTCACATTGTGGTGAATGGGCATGCCACAACCGGGTTCCAAACCTTGGTGGAGTATGATGCCGTGTGGAAGGATCATGCTGACAGGGAAGGGTTTGAGCCAGCTTTTAAGAATCACTATGACAAGGTTCATTCGGTTGTTAGTCCTTGCTGCAGATTTGAATTCTCTCATGCAATGGGGAGAATTCCAGAGAGGCTCACGTGCCCTGAGTGTCGCCGCAACATGCACGTGCTCACCACCTTCCAGTGCTGCCACGATGAAAAAATTGATGAGGACTTTTATGTCAGCACTGTTACTCCTCCCACCAATTGATCAATCATTGTTCACTCACTATTGCTGCCTGTGTTTCTCTGAAATTTCAAGCACAGCGCTATGTGTTTTCTATGTGTTTGTCCTTTTTTTTTTTTATCACAGATTAACGTAATAAAGTGAGTGGTGAGGTTTGGTCTCCCAACTGAGTCATGAGTAAATTATTATTGCGTGTCAGAAGTTTGTTCTTATTGTACCAATTGCATTAAGAGAAGAGTATGCATAAATTAAGTACTTTGGATTTTCAATAAAGTTACAATTTTATTAACTTCTCATAAGACAATCTCGATCAAGATTTTGTTTTAAGAATATGTTTAGGATAAAAAATCTTCTCAATATCTCTATAATAATTAGAGAAAAAATATTTGCATGATTTTCTTACTTATTTTAATATATATTTTTTTAAATTTTAATTATTATTAAAAATGTTTTAATTATTATAATAAACTAATTCTCCGATCCAAATTTACATTTTTTTTAAGAAAATCTCCACTGTTAATGGTTCACCCTTTAACTACAGCCCTGTCTGGAAGTACACTTTGACAAAATCTTTTGTCTCAAACCAAATATTTTTTCCGAACAAGTTTTAAACATTTATTGTAGTCTAGAATGGGCATGACTCCCAAGGCCACCAGGCTAGGGATCCAACCTATGCCAATTGACATAGTAACCATTCAACCCTACGAATGAGCCGTAAGGCATTGGGGCTTGCAATCTACCTTAGGTCACCCAAGTACCTACCGACCTTAGACCTGTGCTCGCCCAACCAAGTGTGTCCCGACATATTTATATCTTCACTTCACAGAATTAGCTTACAAAATTTGTAGTTCGCATTAGATTTTCAACAATTATAATCCAACCTTATAATGTTTAATAAGTCAATAATGATTCCTACACAATAATGATTCCTACATAGTTTGTTAATGTACCCAAACCTAAACTAATGAGAGCAAGATAAATATTGAGCACATGGGTTCCACCTTATGGAACTAATTTCATTCAAATGACAAATTAGGTGTTGTGTGGTGGATGTTGTATGAAAGTTTCATAGGTCCCTCGAATGCTACAGGAGAGGTATTAAAACTAGAATCGTGATCAGATGATAAAAAATTTTTAAAAATAAAAGTTACCATCATGGTTTATTAGAGAAAATTATATAAAAAAAAAAAATCTTGAAACTAGATCTGAGTTTGAGAGTATGTTACGTGTAGAACAAGTGTTAACACATTATAATATTGATCCTAAGATTGTTATCTTTGATTAAATATGAAAAAAATATAGTTTTTATAATGTGTATTTTTTTTTCAAAAAATGAAAAAAATATAGTTTTTATAATGTGTATTTTTTTTCCAAAAATGAAAAAAATACTTGAAAAATTTGACAAATAAAATATTTATAAAATTTTTTATTTAGGCCAAACAATAATTAACATTGTTCTTACGTATTTTTATTTATAATGAAAAATTCGAGGTTACATAATTCTAAATGTAAAAATTGTTTATTTGTGTATTGATATTTTTTAATTTTTTAATTTTAAAATTTTTGAATTTTTATATTTTTAAGATTTTGTTTTTTATGATTTACATTGATTAGAGTATAAGAAAGTGCGAATGACTATGCTTAATACTTTTACGAATTGAATAATAAATGAAGGTGGTGTAAACTATTTATCTATACTGTAAATTGTTAGATTGGGTTTTGTATAGAGGACTAGTGTGAGTTGGGCTTTATGTGGGTGCTAGTGTGAGATGGGCTTTATGTGGGTGCTAGTCTGATGAGCTTTGTGCAAGTGCCAGTGTGATCTTGGCTTTGTGTAGGTCCTAGTGTTATAGTTGGGCTTTGTGCAGGGTTCAGTTGTTAGCCTATTTTACTGGTAATTGTAAGTGTATCAGTCACAAATGTAGCAATATTGTTCTTTCCCAAAGGATTTGTGCAATATACTATAATAGTTAAATTATATTAAAGTAGATTCAAGAATAATTCCATGATTTAGTTTGATATATAGAAAAAAAAATAATTTTTAATATTTTTATCAACACTTGAATTGAAGAAAAGGATTGACTATGAATAATATGATATTGTCAGAATTAGACTTCAACAATTTTCACTCTCATGAATAAAAACGTTTACTTATTGTCCAAACAATAATCAACCCACTAATATATCCAAACCCTAATTCCTTAGATGAATGAGCCTAAGTTTATATATTAATAGTCAATTTCTTGAATAATTATATCAATAAAACTTACAATCGCCACAAGGGTCTTAAGACAACAAAAGAATCATGCTTCATTCTTAGACACAAGCTTTCTTTTGATATTTTAATTCAGTTCCTGATTATAGAAGATATTTCTCAATATCCAAAGAATTAAAGATCAACCCACAAATCAACACGACTGTCAATAACTACATAATTAAAATACTAATATATTAAAAGGAAAGGCATAATATATTTTAGGAACCCATCATAATCCCCAGATCCAGTATTGGAATGAACTTAGGGCTACCCTAAGAAGAAGACATGTGCCATCCTATTATCATAAGGATTTGATGGATAAACTTCGTACACTCCAACAAAGGATCATGAATGTGTAAGAATAGGTAAAAAATGGAGTTACTCTTGATGGTGGTGTGGATTAAAGAAGAACCTAGGAAAATATAGATGGGTTCGAAAGTGGTCTTAACCCAGAGATCAGGGATAGAGTTGAGCTACTACCCTATAATGATCTCAATGACACCAATTTTAGCTGCCAAATAAAATGGTTGCTAATTGTTACTCGAATAACCACCAAATTAGGTTTTGGTTGCTAAATAACTACAAAATAAAAATAATGATTAAATTTAGTGACCAAATAAGTCAAGATAATTGGTATCTAACATTAGCTACCAAGGTTTTAGCCACTTATACTATTAGATTCTAAATTAGTCTCTAATTAAGTTGGTGACTAGTTATATCATTTTAGAGACCAATAAGTTGGTTTTTTAAATCCATTTTTCTTGTAGTGATAGAACAACAATATGCTTAATATTATACCCTTTCACAACCTAATCATGAATTTAAGAGGGAGGGATACTCCTCCAATTCCATATCTAGGTTTAAGGAACCATGAGACAGGGATAGGAAAAATAAAGAAAACATGAAAAATATATAAGAGAAATAAAAGAGCTTGCAAAATAGAGAAACACATTTATTGATGATGAAAAAGGGTTTATAATAAGAGAAAAAGAATTTAGGGAAAAATTGCAAGTTCTTATAATACAGAACGAAGAGAAAGCGAAGAAAGAAAAAGGAGAGAAAGAAGAGAAAGAGAAGGGAAAAAGAAGAGAGAAATAAAAGAAAAAAAGAGGAAGAAAGAATAGAAAAAGAGAGAAAGGAAAAGTCTTTGTCTAAAGTTGAATCAGACATTGAGAAAATTTTCTATTCCATGGATAATGTGAGGAGTTAGATGAAGTAAATTTTTTTGTAGCTAAAGTAGACATTGACATAAACTCCTCCATGGACCACCCATGTAAGGAGTTGATTAAGGAAAAATCTCTATTTGGAGTTGATTAAGAAAAAACCTTGGGAAGAATTGTTTGAAACAAAACAACAAATTGAAAAGATTATGTCACTTCATGAGGTAGAAAAACAGAGAAATAAAATAAAAAGTACTCCTTGTCTCTAATGTGCTTATCTACAAAGTAAGGGATATATCGGCCTCGAAAGAAAGATCTTTTCTAATTATACTTTTATTCTTAAACAAAAGGAAGGAGAGCCAGAGTTAGTTCCTGAAAGGGAACATATTAAAAGAGTTTGTATCCTTATTAACTTTTCTTCGCAAAAAAGTAGAAATTTTAATTATTCAATTGAAATTTTTTTGAAAACTCACTTTGATGAGTAATTGCATTACATAAAGGAGTGGCAACAAAGTGAACAAAAATATACCCTTCAAGGTTCAAATAATTTTTTTTTCAAAAACAAAAATAAAGGACATTCTTTCTTCAATCTTCTTTTTCTAATAACATTCACTAAAATTCTATTTTCTATTTTGTCCATATGGATATTTGATCCTGGTGGAAAACAATGAAGTAAACACATGAAGTCTGCAATCGTTATACATCATCCCATATTTGAGGTCAGATATTTCTCAAGTGGGAGGGCCTGATAGAGTGATAGAGTTAATTTATATGATATTTTTTGACTATTTTTCTATGGCAAAATCAGCTCTCTCTAAGGTTAAAATCTCCTTAATTTTCAATTTTAGGTAGTTTTGGTTAATAAATGATTGTGAGAGTTAGAAAATGGATTTGATTGCTAATTCTTATTATTTTTCCTAAAAATGAACAGGAAAGCATTGGATTAAGAGAAAAAAATTTGAAGCCATGGAGATGAGTGATTAAAAAGCAATTTGATTTAACACAACTCAAGACCAACACATAAAACCTGAGGCTGACTTAAGAAAACTTGAGAGCAATTTAGTGGAAATGCGTCCGACGCAGAAAATTTGAGCCTGACACCAGTTGGCCCTGAAAGTATAGAACAATAATAGAATTCAATTTTGCTTGGCACCACTACATCAAAGTCAGGCATGAGCATAAAATTTTACACTATATTTAATATTTGATTTGCATTACGTTTAGATATCTTAAGCTAGAGACTAGATCAGGACCGTATCAGGAGTTTAGGCCTAATTAGGCCTATAATAAGGCATCCAGGATCAAGTTTGAATGAATATTGAAGTGGTTGAGGACTGGCGAACTCCTATCATTGGAGCCTTGAAAGCTTTGGCACAAGAAGAAATCATATCAGATAAAGCACTTGCCAAGAAGGTCGTTTGTTGCATCCTCATTAGAGAAGACTTGTATAAGAGGGGATTCATTACTCCTCTTCTGAAGTGCATAGGTAAAGAACAGGCTGAGTACGTGATGAACAAACTTCATAATGGTGTATGTGGAATGTGTTGTGACCATAGAACTTTGGCCGCCAGGTCATCCGAGCTGAGTACTATTGGTCGACTGTCCGTCAAGATTGCGCCAAATATGTGAAAAAAATGCAAGAGCTGTCCGAAAAACGACCCTTTGATTCACAATCCGCCGACCGACCTCCAAGCGATCAGCGCTCCATGGCCTTTTGCCAAGTGGGGGGAATGGACATTGTTGGACCTATCCCACCAGCAACCGGCAAGAGGAGGTTTTTGATTGTGGTAGTTGAATACTTCACCAAGTGTATAGAGGCTGAACCCCTTGCAAAAATTATGGCCGCTAATGTGTAGACCTTTATGTGGAAGATTATATGGAGGTTTGGCATCCCCCACATGATCATAACGGACAACGAACGACAATTTTTCGACCAAAAACTGGAAGCCTTCTTGGCCGAGTTGGGAATCAAACACATTACCAGTTCTGTCGAGCACCCACAGACGAATGATCAAGCCGAGGCGGCAAATAAGGTAATCCTATCCCAGCTGAAGAGGAGATTGGGGGTGGCCAAAGGAACATGGGTTGACGAGCTCCTGGAAGTATTGTGGGCGTACAGGTGTACTCTGCAAACATCCATAGGAGAATCCCCATACAACCTAACATATGGGAGGCCACCACACGAAAACGGTTAAAGGATCTAGTACTCAATGACGAATGCATGAAAACTGAGTTTGATCTCTTAGAGGAACTTAGAGAAAAGGCCAAAATAAAAGAGGAGGCTTGTAAACAAAGAGTCTCTTGAAGATACAATGCTAAGGTCAGCTCGAGAAGCTTTCAGAAGGGAGGCCCTGTTTGGAGAATGACAGGTAATGATCGAAAAGATGCTGCTGACGGCAGTTTTGCACCCAATTGGGAAGGCCCGTATAGGGTAAATCAAAACCTAGAGAACAGAGCAGTTAGACTGGAACATTTAAATGGAGAGCAGCTTCCCAACACCTGGAATGCCGACCATCTCAAATTTTATTTCAGTTAAATTCTATGTAACTCAGTGTACTCTTTCCTACCTATGACATTTTTCCCTAAGGAGGGTTTTTGCCAAGGAGGTTTTAAAGAGGCACTATAAATAATAAAGAGTTGCAATTATCATTATTGAGTCTTTGGCTATCTCACACCTTTTGAGCACACCTCACGAAACCGACCGTAAGGTGTATAATCACAGCTTTCTGGCAAGAAAGCCACACTTTATGGAACCGACCATAAGGTGTATAATCATAGCTTTCAGCCTAGAAAGCCACACTTTACGGAACCGACTGTAAGGAGCATAATCAGCTTTCAACCTAGAAAGCCACACTTTACGGAACCGACCGTAAGGTGTATAATCACAACTTTCAACCTAGAAAGCCACACTTTACAGAACCGACCGTAAGATGTATAATCACATCTTTCAGCCTAGAAAGCCACACTTTACGGAATAGACTGTAAGGTGTATAATCACAGCTTTCAGCCTAGAAAGCCACACCTTACGAAACTGGCCGTAAGATGTATAATCATAGCTTTTAACCTAGAAAGCAACACCCCACGAAACCGATCGTAAGTTGTATAAACCAAGCCACGCCTTGCCGAACTGGCCATAAGGTGTGAAGTGTGATCGCTTGACTTTTAACTACAAGTGCTACACGCGACCAACCGCGAAGGGTATAAACAATTAAACATCACAATATGTTCTATCTAATACTCAAGAAACTTAACTAAGCTAGAGGTACGTTCACACTAACAATGTACATAGCTAACCGACAACGTAGGAAAATCAAGAAATTGGCAAAGTGCCCGGCAATCAATGTAATTCATCATAAACTGTTCATATACAAATCAAGGCTGACCGAGGTACAACCACCAAACCTATCCTATGTCCGAATACAAGCCATCAAATAGAGCCTAAACAACCAAAATCATATACAAGTAAAAAAAGAAAAGCTAAGTCCTAATCAGAAATAACTACAAGTGGGGCCGACATGTCTCCCCCTGCTTTGGGTGCCCTGTTGTATGCCTTAGCCTCCTCCTCCTCATCCTTATCCGGAATGTCCATCACCGAAGTAAACTCACCTTGATAGATGTCCTTGCGGTTGTCGAACTTACCCTCATCAAAGAAGGCGAACTGCCTCAAAGCACGGTTGAACCCAAAGTCATGCTGTTTGCTCATAAAACCTTGGAGTTTGTAGAGGTCCTTCTCAGCCTTTAGTAGAAGCGACCGCGCCTCTTCCAAGTCCAGGGAGAACTTCATCATCTTTTGCCCCAAGTCAACAATGTCTCCGCTGAGGACATCCACTCGATGGGTGATCGCCTTCTCTTTCTCTTCAGAGGCCCAACAATGCTCTTGAAGGGAGTTATTCTCGGCTCTCAGATTCTCCACCATCTTTTTTAATTCTGAGACTTCCCCCTTGGCAGCCTCATTCCCCAACTGTAAATCTTTATTCCGACTTTCCAAATCCATGTTAGCATCTAGACCGAACTTTAGGGAGGAGGTGGCCTCTGCCAACTCACTCTTCAATTTCTCGACGACTGCCGTGTCTTCCTTTAGCAGTTCTTCCACCACTACTCGTCTTAACAAGATGATGGAGAAGCTCCTAGGTGCTCTAGCTTCTTGCGCAAGCTCCAATGGAGGTAGTGCTTGTAGAAGCCTTGTTGCACCGAATAAATGGCATGAAAGGAGCTTCTTGTAGTGCGAAAGCAAAGTGTGATGGAAGAAGAACCGTGGAGGAAGCAAACGTATGGAAGAAGTGTGGTGGTTATGGTGAAGTAGGTTGTGAAAGCTTGAAGGAGGTTGGGCCAACCTTCAAGAGAGAGAGTTCCTAGCTTCTAAGAGAAGAAACTCAAAGAGAAACTTGGGCAATGTGTTGAAATTTGGACAACATATCATTACTCTCAATCAAGTCTACAAATGAGGTTCCTAAACCTCTTATTTATAGAAGAAGAAAAAGCTAGTAGCTTCTCTAGCAAGCTAAAGTAGTGTGTAGAAGAAGCTAGGGTTAGAAACCCTAACTTGCCTTGCAAGCTACATAAGTAGAGTGTAGGAGAAGCTAGGGTTAGAAACCCTAGCTTGCACCACACGCTATGGTTAGGATAACCTAGCTTGTGGAGCAAGCTTCTCCCAAACCCTAGCGCCTCATTCTCTTCCAATGAGAAGGCATCACATGGCATAACTTCTAGATGCTTCTAAAAAAAACCTAACCTAAGTGCCTTTACAAATCCTAAGGTACCTAGGGTTTAATTTTACAAAGGAGAAATATGTTCTACAATATTTTTACAAAGGAAAATTTTCTACAACATTTTTATAATTTTCCACTAAAGCTTAGAGTTGTCAGCATCTTGATGTCTGTTGTGCCTTTGACTCCTCCTGAGCCTCAATGTGTTTGGTCATGGATCTAATGATTAGACCTTGTTTGGGCCTTCGTCCATCATCCCCTCCCTCTTAAAAGGCATCTGTCCTCAGATCCACAACGTTCTTATGGACATTCATTATTGTTAACTTCCTCCAGGATCAAACACCTTCCTATCACAACAATCACTAGTAAGATCAATGAAATATTTAGCATAGAAGAAGAGAAGAGTTTTTCCCGGATTACCGTATGCTGTATTTATGACAGGACAGTCATGTTGATTCCTAAAAATATTTTTATGTGTTTTTTTATGTTTCCATTTTTCTTCCTTGTGAAGTTGTTTAAATTCAAAAATTTTCTTATCCATTGTTAACAACTTTGCACAAGAGTGATCTACCATAGACTGTAAAGTCATATTCACAGAAAATTGGAAAAGAAAATAACTGGACAAAAATTGTCTTCCAAGGTGAATGTATATTTGATCAAAGGTAGGACAAAGGTACATGATCCTCAGAACACTATTATTTTTATGTTTTTCGTTCCCTCTTTTTATGGATTTTTATTTCATTTGGGCTTCATCTTCCAACACCTGGGTAGGAGTCAAAGGATGAAGTACAAACTTTTAATGTTTATGAGTGAAGGTAATTTTGTTGGTGAGGCCATCATGGATAGTTTTCTTGTCAAATTGCCATGGCCTTCCCAATAAAACATGACAAGCCTCCATAGGAACTACATCACATAAAACATCATCAACATAGTTTCCTACTGATAGCTTGACTTTCACTTGATTTTTAACATTTATATCCCCCCATCATTTATCCAATGTAATTTATAAGGTCGAGGGTGGGGTATCATTTTCAATTTTAATTTTTCAACCAACCTATCACTGCAACAATTATAACACGAACCACTGTCAATGATGAGAGAACATACATTTTCAGAAATTTTACATCGAGTGTGAGAAATGTTCTCTCTCTGTGACTCGGTTTGTAGAATAGGTTGATTGGTGAAGGTTCTCCTAATCATCAATAATTTTCCCTCATGATTATAAACATCCTCACGCCCCTCACATTCAGACCCCTCACTAGTGCTCTCTTTATATTTCTCTTCCCCACTACTATATACATCTTGGGCTTTCATTAAGATGGTCCTCATGGAAGGACACTAAGATTTAACATGTCCACAACCCAAACATTTAAAACATTTAATTTCACTAGTGCGATTGGAGGTGGCATGCTTTTCTTTTCTTTTCAGATTTTCTTGGCCTATAACCTTGGAAGGGTTTTCTATTGGTTTTTCTCTTATCAATTTTCCCTCCCTCTCAGAATCTTGCTTGGGATATGAGTTAGAATAAGAACTTCTACTTGGTCCTTTTCTCAAAATTTGTTGTTCAACTTTTGTACAGATTTGAACCAAGTCATGAAAATCCCTATAAGGGAGAAGTTCTACTCTATCTCTTATCTCTAGACTCAATCCACTTAAGAATCTAGCCACAGTTACATTTTCTTCTTCCCTAATTCCCG
>Ga0099824_1009045_pt1 | contig 12456 bp, 10 predicted proteins | sample SiratrowhiteBW_FD_76837 | JGI IMG/M metagenome (GOLD analysis project Ga0099824, IMG submission 76837) | Root nodule microbial communities of legume samples collected from California, USA - Siratro white BW | ecosystem: Host-associated > Plants > Roots > Nodule | place: USA: California... | reverse complement strand
GTGTCAATTCTATGTTGCATATAACTGTTGCATGTTATTTTTCAACACCGAATTTGGCACCATTTCTCAAAGCCCAGGCTTTAAACCTGGCACCGTTTCTCAAAGCCCAGGCTTTAAACCTGGAACTGTTTCTCAAAGCCCAGGCTTTAAACCTGGCACTGTTTCCCAAAGCCCGGGCTTTAAACCTGGCACTATTTCCCAAAGTCCAGGCTTTAAACCTGGCACTGTTACTCAAAGCCCAGGCTTTAAACCTGACACTACTACTCAAAGCCCAGGCTTTAAACCTGGCATTGTTATCCAAAGCCCAGGCTTTAAACCTGACACTGACGCCATTCACTTACCCCATTTTCAAACACAAACTTTCAAAAGTTTCAAAAAATATCAAACCAACCAACAATCTTATCAACAAAGAACTACGTAATCCTGATTCTCTATCCTCAATAGAGATATATAGGAGCGAGGTCAAATCCTTGTTAGGCTCCCGTTTTTAAAAAAATATCTTTGTTTGTTATTGTTTACATTTTATTTCGTTTTTGGGAAAAATAAATATTTCAAAAAATCATACTCTTTTACTCATTTAATTAAAGGTACTGCCCTAGGACGGACGTTGTGGGGTGCTAATACCTTCCCCACACGTAACCGACTCCCGGACTCTAAATCCGGTTTTGCGAACTTGTCTTATCTTGTTTTCGGATTTCCATAGTTTTCCTTTAATAAATTATGGTGGTGACTCCACTATTTTGAAAAATAATTTTATTTTGTTCGCCGTCCCCGTCGTGACCCTGGTTACGACAGTTTTACATAAAATTCTAAGATTATCTTGTTCATTTATGTATTTATATTTAATATATGTAATAAGAAATAATATGTAATAAATATTTTCTTTTATTTTTTAGTGTATATATATATATATTATTTGTATGGTATTTATTAAATTTTGAGATTATATAGAAATTAAAATTAGTGACATTTATCATAATCTACTTTAGGTTGATGTCCTCATTTGTTTATTTTCTATTTAATGCATTGCAAACTTTCAAAATATTGTCGGCAATAAAAATCGTAAAATATTATTTCAACATCATAGAAAATACAAGCAGATAAAATGTTCTTCTATTATAATAAAAATATTCATTCTTTCTTTTAATATCAAAACCAATTACCCAATTCCACCCTATCCACACTCTTAGGTCCAAACAATTACTCATCCTTTTATTTTGGTATGTACACTGACTAGATTAATTTTTTTTTTCTTTTTTGAAAGATGACAAGCAAAACTTGTCTTATAAAATATATAATAGAAAAAATAAAACCTATGAGAGAACTAGGAAAAAATATCAAACTAGTTACGCAAGTAGTAAATTTTATAAACATTTTATAATTGAAAATGAATGAATTGTATTACTATGTACTTTTCATATTATCATATCTTAATAAGTAAATAAACTTTGGAAAATATTTTTTTAGACTGTTTTATAATACCCTAGGTCAAAATGACTATTCAACATTGGTACACTTAATTTATTGGTCTAAATGGGTTCTAGAATCCAAGTTGAAATGACATAGCTAAAGGTCAAGTCATTCAATATTCTTTATGAACCACATTTTTTATATTAGGTATTCACTTAATTGATAGTGAAAATTTTCACATTCAATTGTTTATACTTATAATCCATATTATATTCAGTTTATATTGTACCTTATATATACGCATATTTGATGTTGATTGTGATCATAACATATGTAGAAAGTATATTTTTAACATCAGTTATGATCATAATTGATGTAAAAAATATGTTAAATGGAATCAAGGGTCCTTCATGAATTCAGTATAAAGCAATTATAATTCCTAATAAAATGAATATGTTACACAATAATTTAAAGGATTTCAAATTTTAATAAAAATTTGATATAGTCTCAACCAAATATATATAGAGAGAAAGTGAGAGTTTGTAAAATAATTGAATTTATAGTATATAACTAATAAAGTGGGTGTGAATCTCAATATTCTACTCAACAAATTTAAACAAACATCAATAATTAATGTTAATTTTCTTTCACTAAATAATAATTAATTAATAATATTCTTTTTCTTACAAGAAGTCAGTTAGTTTCAATAACAACAAAGTCTTCAATCATTTATGATGTTCCTTGATTCATGTTGCTCTCTTGCTTCTTAAGTCCACGGTCTCAGGAGGGAGTCTCGTAGACACTCCGACACTCAAGTTAGTTTAGGGCCTGAGTGTAGCAGGTGATTTAAATTAGAATTTAACAATACCTTATTTTTGGTGATTGAGCTCATATTTATAAGTAACGGGCCTAGAGTGTTTAAGTCCAACAGGCCAAGTCCAGGACAAGGCATAGTTTGTTAAGACTGTTTTAACCTGAATTCATTGTACGTACCTTCCATGTGTCTTGGGTATGGACTGCCACCTGTCACATGTGATTAGCGTGTATCACTCGTCTATCAGTGCGTCAAAGAGAGCCTTACTTGTGATCGACCGAGATGGGCATCGGTCGGCCATCTCGGAGCAATGAAAAAGGCACATGCAAGTATAGTTTGATTAGTGTGTATGGTTGACCGTATAGTATATAGGCCTTCCAAGTCCATGAGGGGGACTAGTGGCCAAAGAGGATTTAATAGAGTAGACAAACGATTGGATTCCCTGCACTGGCCATGTGGAAACAAACATTTAAGGTTGTCCACGCCGACTGTTTAAAGATAAGCGCTGAGTAAGGTTCTTGCGCATTTTTTCGATTCGTGCGCGTCTCATTTTTCGTGTGTGATGTGACAAGTCGATTCATCTAAACCGTCGAACCTGCCTTGATTGTGCGGCTAATAAGTGGTCGTTTCGTTGCAAGGTTTTGGCTATAAATAGCCCTTGATGCTGTCTCATTTGTCATCATTTCCATTCAAGTATCTGAGTAGCTCCGCCAAGCATTCGGTCGTCTACTTCAGCCTTCTTCTCGAGGTAACCATGGCTTCCTTCTCTCTTGAAACTTATTCTGATTTTGGCTCCTCGGGCAGGTGAGATGCCTTAACCAGCTGTGGATGACTGGTCGGGCGGGAGGTTAGCCGTATTGGGAGATCTTTTAGTAGCTCGAGCTTTAGTGATTCAAGTAACGAGTCTATAGGGAGTGAGAGAGTTGTTAGGGTGGAAGACCCAGTGATAAAGAATAAGAGGGTAGAGATGTCGGCCTCTAGTAGCAATGTCGGAGGACGTTAACGAAGTTAAACCCCCCTCCTAGAGGATGACTAGGTGGTGACGGACATTAGGACCGCCTATTCAAAGTATAGATCGGCCGCTGCCCTTAGAGTTTTGCTAGACTCCCAAGACATCCTAGACCTTGCAGTTCCTGACCATATTTTCTCTCAGCGTCAATGCACGACGTCCGACTTAGTATTCCACGATCGGAGGTCGTCATCTGCGGATTTTTTCTTTATGTACGCTTGTGTAATGAGGAACTCTTTTGTTCGTATTCCATTTCATGAGTTCTTCATGGGCGTACTTTGTGCGTGAACATTGCCCTTCGTAACTTCATCCTAGTAGTTGAGAGTACGTTAGGGCCTTTCAAATTTTGTGTGCAGCTTTAGATATCGTTCCTACTCCCCCTCTTTTCCTTCATCACTACTTAGCCCGACCAGGGAAGAAAGTAGGGTGGTTATCTTTGGTTAGTCAGTCGAGAAACCGCATGCTCGATCCCTACTCCTCCTCGTATAAGCACTTTAAAGATACCTTTTTCAAGATTTCATTTAGGAGGGAAGGCCGGGAGTATATATATGATAGGGATAAGCCGAGTTTCCCACTTTACTAGACCAAGTCTCCTACCCGGTTCGCGATATGGCCATGGTCAGACCTATCAGCAGAGCATATCTAGGCTTTGTCGGTCCTTAACAGCCTCCCCAGAGGCACCTCCGTTCGAGGGCTCCTCCACCTTTTAGTGTGAGGATCCTACCAGGGTCGTGTTCGGTACATCCTTTCTTTATCTTCGATTTTGCCTAGTCTTACGATCACTAACTTGTGTGTTGTGCAGATATTATTATTGCCATGAACCCAAGCACAAATAGAGTCTTCAAGGACTTACTAGCAAAGAAGGAGGTAGGACAGGGTGGGAGGGGTACTTATACCGGACCGACCTACAAAGGCAAGGGCAAGGCGGATCAGGAGGAGGTGATAGCGGAGAGAGTTGAGCCTATCACTACTGTGATTGCGTCACCTCTCCGACCGCCTCTCGCTCCCACTTTTGAGCCTCGCGATAAGAAGAAGAAAGAAAAAAAGTCCTCGAAGCACGCCTCTAACCGGTCTTCTACGCAACGGTCACCTAAGTGCCTCAAGGTGGCCGCAACGGAGCAGGAAATGATCTCCACCTTCAATTTCCTGAACAAAAAATCGATGATATCCGACAAAGTAGTCATAGATTTGAATGACTATGAACAAAAGAAATATACTTCTTCCTCCCGTCATGAGCTAATGAATGCCCTATGGGAGCTGAACACCCGTGCCCTCCTAATCAGCCAAGTAGTGGGGGAAGAAGTTGAAGGGTGAGCTGGCCGAGGTTACTTCATCTTTGAACTCAGCTCTTAATGCCAATATGAAGTTGGCGCATCGTGTTAAGGAGTTAAACTTGGAGACAGAGACCGCCAAGGGGGAAGCCGTGGAGTCAAAGAAAATAGCTGAAGCTATGAGAACTCAGAATGGCTTCCTCCGTGAACACTGCTCGGTCGTCAAGGATAAACAACCAGATGTTGCCCGCCTTTTGGATGTATTGAGTGAGGAGGTTGTCGACTTAGGGCAAAAGATGACTAAACTTACCCTAGATCAGGAAGAGGAGCAGTCATACCAAGCCAATGCCGAGAAAGAACTTAGCGAACTTGAAGGTTTTGTGATCAAGTAGCACAATCTTGGGTTTGCCCGAGCTGTTAGGCAGACCGCTTAATTTTATAAGGTTCCAATAGATGAAGGGAAGTTCAACAACCGAAAAGATGTTTATAAGGGTCAGTTGATGTCGGTGATTGATATCCCAAACGAGAATGGGGGCGAGGTGGAGGCGCACGAGGGGACTTCGGAGGCGGAGGAAGGCAGTACGGCGCTGGATGTTGTGATTTTTGATTAGGAACTTAGTTTTTTGTTTTGTTTGTACATATTGTTGGCTGTTTAGGCTCTTTTTGATGGCTTGTATTCGGCCATATGGCTTCGTATTGGTGGCTACACTTCGATCAGCCTTTTTTGTAAATGAATAGTTATGTTTTCCTTGCTTACAGCCTTTATGAATTGCGATTACTAATTTCACGCTTTCTTTATTGATACGTTCTTGATCATTTATCTAGTTGGCTTCACGAGTATTAAACTTATTAAAATGTAAATGAGCATTCACTACTCGGTCGTTTCCACAAGCTAGAAGCTTTAATGCTTAGGCGTTGTTTGATTATACACCTTGTGGTCGGTCCATGAGGTATGACTTTAGTTTTTAAAAGCTAACTGATTATACACCTCACGATCAGTTCTCTGAGGTGTGACGCTTTAATGTTTAAAAGCTAAATTATACACCCCACAGTTGGTTCCATAAGGTGTGATTCTTTAAAATCTAAATGATTATACACTTCACGGTCGGTTCTGTGAGGTGTGATGCTTTAATGGTTAAAAGCTAAAAAATTATACACCTCATAGTCGGTTCAATGAGGTGTGATGGTTTAATGGTTAAAAAGCTAAATGATTATACATCTCACGGTCGATTCCATGAGGAGTGAAATTGCCATAGAATTTGTAACTGAAAACTCCAACGTTTATTGATAATGCCTCGTTAAAACCTCCTCGACCAAAACCCTCCTTAAGGAAAAATGTCGTAGGTAGGAAAGAGTACACTGAGTTACATGGGATTCAACTAAAATAAAACTTTAGATGGTAAGTATTCCACGTCCTTGGGATTTGCTCTCCATCTAAGTGTTCCAATCTGAATGTGCTGTTGTCCAAAGACTAATTCACCCTATAAGGGCCTTCCCAATTGGGTACGAATTTGCCATCAGCGACACCTTTTCGGGCATCACCAATCATTCTCCAAACAAGATCTCCTTTTAGAAAGGTTATTGGCCTGACCTTGGCATTGTATCTTTGGGTGGCCATTTGCTTGCATACCTCTTCTTTTTATCTTAGCCTTTTTCTCTTAGCTCGTCCAAGAGATCCGACTCGGTCTTCATGTATTCCTTATTGATTGCCAAATCCTTTAATTGTCATCTTATCATGGCCTCTCCTATCTCGACCGGTAACATAGTGTTTGTCCTATAGGTTAGGTTGTACGATGACTCTCCTATTGACGTTTGAGGCGTGCATTTGTACGCCCACAAAACTTCTAAAAGCTTATCCGCCCATTTTTCCTTGGTCGCGCCTAACCTTTTCTTCAGCTGTGCTAAGATCACTTTATTGGTTGCCTCGGCTTAGCCGTTTGTTTGTGGGTGCTCAACAAAACTGGTTATATGCTTAATTCCCAATTCGGTAAAGAAAGGCTCCAGTTTTCATTTGACAAACTATCGCCCGTTATCTATTATGATCGTATGGGGGACGCCAAACCTACGTACAATTTTTCACGTGAAGCTCTGTACATTGGCGGCCATAATCTTGGCAAGGGGCTCAACCTCTATCCACTTGGTGAAATAATCAACTGACACAATTAGAAACCTCATTTGTCTGGTCGTTGGTTGGAAGGGTCCAACGATGTCCATTCCCCACTTGGCAAAAGATCAAGGAGCACTGATCGTCTGTAGATCAGTTGGTGGCTGGTGAATTAAAGGGTCGTTCTCCTGGTAGCTTCTACACTTTTTCACATATTTTGTGCAGTCTTGGCAGACGTCGGCCAATAATATCCTGCCCAGATGACCCTGGAAGCCAAAGTTCTGTGATCGCAATGCATCCCACATACGCCATTGTGAAGCACGTTCATCATATAGTCGATCAGTTCCTTACCCACACATTTCAGTAGAGGAGTAGTGAATCCCCTTTTATATAAGTCCCCACCAATGAAGACATAACGGGGGACATTCTTGGCGAGTGCATTATCTGGTATGACTTCTCCTTGCGCCAAGGCTTTTAAGCCTCCCATGATAGGCTTTCGCCAGTACTCCTCAACTACTTTAACATTCATGCAATCTGTATCTGATATTGTCGGTCCACTTAAAGTGACCTGGATAACAGTGTCGAATCTTCCCTTGCCTTTTCCTAATGCCAGCTTTGATAACATGTCCGCTTGCGTATTCTTGGACCTGGAAATGTGCTCAACCTTTGCAGACTCAAAATGAAAAGGGAGAGTTGCTACTTTTTAATAATATCTTGTCAGCAATGGATCCTTCACCTGAAAGGTTCTGTTCAGCTGTCCGACCATCAATTGAGAGTCAGTCAAGAAAACCAACTGCTTTACTCCCATGTCTTCAGCTAAGATTAGGCCAACTATAATGGCTTCACACTCGGCCTGATTGTTGGACGCTTTAAAGTTAAAGTGCAATGATTATTCAAACTTCACCTCGGTCGGACTTTCCAATACCACTCCTGCTCCACATCCCTTGTCATTGGACGAGCCGTCTACGTATAAAGCCCACACCCTTTGTTGTTCTGGTTGTAGCTGTTGAAGTTCTGGTTGTAGCTGTTAAAGTTCTGATGCAAAGTTAGTCAAACATTGAGCTTTGATAGGTCCTCTCAGCTCAAAAGTCAATCTGAACTCTGAGAGTTTGACTGATCAGGATATCATATGCCTTGCCAGTTCGGGTTTTAAGAGGACCTTCCCAACTAGATAGTCGATTTTGATTGTAATGGGATGACTCTGGAAGTAAGGCCTGGGCCTTCAGGCGACGTAAATGACCGCCAATGCAGCCTTCTCAACGATTTGATACCTAGTTTCAGCATCTTGTAATGCTTGCTCTGCGAAGTAAACTGGTTTCTGCCCTTCATGTTGAACTAAGGCAACACTAATGGCACTATCTGAAACTGAAATGTATAACAGGAGGCAACACTAATGGCACTATCTTCAAAAGCATTCTCACATTCGCTATCCCACTTAAACTTGTCGGCCTTCTTCAGAGTCTTCACTATTGGCCTTATTTTCTCTACTAATCTAGGCAAAAAACGGGAGAGAGATGTTAGTCTTCCAACAACACTTTGTACCTCTTTCAAACTTGTAAGGCTCCGCATTACAGGAATAGCTGAACACTTGTCGGGGTTGTCTTCTATTCCCCTGTGGGTCGGCATGAAGCCCAGGAGTTTGCCTCCTTCCACCCCGAACATGCACTTCGCCGGGGTTCGGATGCATGCCAAAGTGGCGAAGCTGTCCGAATACTTCTTTTAGGTCAATCAAGTGTTGATCAAATGCCTCGGACTTGACCATCATATCGTCTACGTACACCTCCACATTCCAACCTATTTGTTTTTTGAATACTTGGTTCATTAGCCTTTGGAAGGTGGAACCTACATTTTTCAACCCGAACAGCATCACCTGGTAGAAATAGTTTGAAGCCTTAGTGATGAACGTCGTCTTCCCCACATCCCCGTCGTACATCGGGATTTGATTGTAACCTGAGAACGCATCTAGGGAACTGAGTATCCTGTTATCGGCCGTTTCGTCCACTAAGCGATCAATATTAGAGAGCGGGTACGCATCTTTTGGGCAAGCCTTGTTTAAATTTGTGTAGTCAATGCACATCTGTCACTGCCCATTGCTCTTCTTTACCAGCACCACATTAGCTCACCACGTGGTATATTGTATCTCCTTAATGAATTAGGCGTCCAACAACTTTTGTACCTCCACTGCAGCTGTTAACCTTTTCTCCTCTCCCATTCTTTGCTTTTCCTGTGCCATCGGTCGAGCCTCCTTACAGACCAAGAGTTCATGGGACATCACTCGGAGGTCGATCATCGGCAAGTCGTCGGCTATCCAGGCAAAGAGATCCTTGATGTCCGTCAACATTTCTTTTATTTTTTTCATCCTCGCCTTTTGTCAGGTCTCCACCTAAGCGGGTCTTTTGGTCTTCTCGATCTAGTTGTCACTCTGTCTCGTCGTCCTTTGGTTCCATTCTAATCTCATCATTGACCCTGCGATCAAGGTCCGTCAGCGCAACCATCCTCTGATTGACGTCTCTTTTGACCGTTGTTACAGTCGGCATTAGCCTCAGATTGGCCACATAACACTCCCGCGTCGTTCTTTGATCGACGTGTACGGTTGCCGCTCCTCCCCTTTCAGTTGGAAACTTCATGGCGAGGTGCGGTGTATAAACTATAGCACCCAACTTGTTCAAGGATGGTCGTCCTAGAAGTGCGTTGTAGGATGTGTTAACATCAATTATCAGGTATCTAACAGAAATGGTCTTTTGTCCTCGGCCGGATCCGCTGAACTTAATGTGCAGGTCGATGTAACCTCTTGTATTTACCCTTGCGCTTGAAAATCCAACTATCTGCTCGTCCAAAGGGACTATATCATCTTCATCCAACCCCATTTTCTTAAAGGTCTTCTAGTGGAGGACGTCTACTGAACTCCCTTGATCTACCAAGGTTTTTCTAATATCACAGTTTGCCACGTTGATGGATATAACCATTGGATCATCTTGTCGGGTGTCGATCCCCGTAAAATCTTGGTCAGTGACGTGATGTCCGGCATGCTCTATCGCCCCCTACGACTAGTCATATAGATACTTTTGATCGCCCTTAAGTGCCTCTTACGAGCTAAATGTGATGGACCGCCGCCACCGAATCCTCCAAATATTATGTTAACAACCATCTTGTCGGTGTCTTCCCGACGACTGGGACTCTTATCTCTTGATCGCTCCCTATTTGTCCTGCCCTCTCATCTACCCCTAGGGCTCCTTTCTCTCCTCTTGAGCATTCACTCAAGGCTTCTTCACTAAGACTCTTTTCCCTCTACCGCCCGTATGATTTTTGTTCACTTCTCGCTACATACCGTTGTAGGAGCGTTGCCTGTATGAGGTCTTCAATTTTATCCTTTAGGGTCAGACGCTCCTCAGTATTATGGCCATGATTACGGTGATACCAACAGTACTTACGTTGATCGGCTCTCAAGGGTGAGGGGAATTTGCGAGGTTTTCTAATCAGGTCAGCGCTAAGGGCTTCCTCCAGAATTCATGTTCGACCCGTGTTAAGAGGCGTATACCTCAAAAACCTTGGACTGCTAGGTTCTTCTCTAGATTTTTGGGGATTTTAATCTCAGTCATTTCTTTTGCTCGCATTCTCCTCGAATCTCGCTTGGCTTTTGAACTCCCTCAATTCTTCTACTTGCATAAACTTAGTAGCCCATTGGCGGAGCTCATCCATGTCGACTACTGGATTCATGCATAAGCTGTCCGAGAATGGTCCTGGTCTGAGGGCGGTTATTATGTATGCATGGCCACCTCCGGATTAAGCCTGCGAATGTTCAAAGCTACCTTGTCGAACCTGTCCATAAATGTTCATAGGGATTTCCCCTTCTCTTGGTGAATGTTCACCAGTGCAACGGATGTTAAGTGATGGGGTTTGCTGTTTGTGAATAGCGCCACAAACTTGGTTACTAGGGTTTCAAAGGAATCGACCGACTATGGAGGTAGTCGGGTGAACCAGCTGAGGGCTACTCCTTTGATAGATGTTGGAAAAAGCCTTACAGAAGATGTTGTCGTCCATCATTTAAAGACTCAGCTGGGAAATGTATGCATTAACATGTTCGTATAGGTTTGTGGACCCATCATACCTGTCCAGAGCAAGACATTTCCAGTTAGCAGGCAACTCTATTGCCATTATTTCATTAGTGAATGAATGCCTCCTAGATGAGTTGATAAGCATGCTCTGTGATGCCTTACCTTGGCCCTCCTACCGAGAACATTTCTCCTTGGTCGGGTCTTCTCGGCGAGTTCTCTACTGTCCTTCCCTATCGACATTTTGCTTGAGCCTCTCATTCTCTTCTCGGAGCCTCTCTAAAGCTCTAGTATGATGCGCTAAGTCCTCTTCATGCCTCTTCCTCATCGCCTCTAGTTCTCTCCTCAGTTAGGCCAGCGCGGTCGCTAAGTCTCCTCCTTGATGGTTCTATTGGCTTCCATGATTCTCGGTTGTCACCATTGTTGTTAGGCTAATCTCGGTCCACGGTGGGCACCAAAATGTTCTTACAAGAGACTGGTTAGCTCCAACAACAACAAAGTCTTCGGTCGCTCCTGATGTTCCTTGATTCACGCTGCTCCTTTGCTTCTTAAGTCCACGGTCCCAAGAGGGGGTCCTGCAGTCACTCCGACGCTCAAGTTAGTTTAGGGTCTGAGTGTAGCAAGTGATTTAGATTAGAGTTTAGAAGTACCTTATTTCTGGTGATTGAGCTCTTATTTATAGGTGTTGTAACGGACCTGGAGTGTTTAGGTCCTGTCGCAACCGAGGTCACGATGGAAACGACGATCCAAAAGAGAAAATTAAAATAATTTAAAAATTTAGGAAAAGGAGTAGCCACCATAGTTTATTATGGAAAACTTTGGAAAAACTGAAAAATTGATAAAGCAAGTCTGTGAAATCAGATTTCGGATCCGAGAGTCGGTTACGTGTGGGTAAGGTATTAGCACCCCCACAACACCTGTCCTAAGACGGTACCTTTAATTAAACGTGTAAAATAAGTGTGATTTTGTAAAATGTTTATTTTCCCAAAGAAAAAAAAGACAAAAATACAAATAAAAACAAATAAAAATATTTTTTTATTTTGAGAAAGGGCCCGACAAGGTTTGACCTTGCTCCTACGTATCTCCATCAAGGGTGGAGAATCAGGGTTACGTAGTTCTTTGGATAAGATTGTCTATCAGGTTAATATTTTATTTGTGACATTTTTGTAATTAATTTTTTATATTGATATTAAAATGATTTATTTCCAAAGTTTCATATTAAATATCGCGTGAATCGTGTGGCCATTTGACATTTAAGAAACATTTGGAATAATAATATTAAATATCGTATAACGAGTATGACCATTTGATATCTAATATTATTAAAAAAATATAATATTCCAAAATTTTATTTCTAAAGTTTATATTAAATATCGTATCATGCATGCGGCCATTTGATATTTAAAAACTTTATAATAATAATATTAATTATCGTATGACGCGTGTGGCCATTTGATATCCAACATCATTAGAAAATATAATATTCCAAAATTTTATTTTCAAAGTTTTATATTAAATATTGTATGACGCGTGTGACCATTTGATATTTAAAAAACATTTGGAATAATAATATTAAATATCGTATGACGCGTGTGGCTATTTGATATTTAACATTATTAAAAAATATAATATCCCAAAATTTTATTTCCAAAGTTTTATATTAAATATCGTGTGACGCGTGCGGCCATTTGATATTTAAAAAACATTTGGAATAATAATATTAAATATCGTATGACGCGTGTGGCCATTTGATATTTAACATTATTAGAAAATATAATATCCCAAAATTTTATTTC
>Ga0099824_1009044_pt1 | contig 12457 bp, 5 predicted proteins | sample SiratrowhiteBW_FD_76837 | JGI IMG/M metagenome (GOLD analysis project Ga0099824, IMG submission 76837) | Root nodule microbial communities of legume samples collected from California, USA - Siratro white BW | ecosystem: Host-associated > Plants > Roots > Nodule | place: USA: California... | reverse complement strand
TATGATAAAATTAAATTACTATTAATTCTATTTATTTATTTTATAATATTATTATATTATAATATTATAATATTTTTATTTTTTTTTTTTTTTTTTTTTTACAATGATCAGAAGCATAAAATTCTATGAATTATGTTGTTGCTGATTCTCACTTGTCAAAATAGCTCTATTATATATTCACATGATTTTAGCTACTGGAAAATTTTAGAAAGTTGTCTTCATTACTGTGCTCTGAGTTAGCATCTGTTTGGTAGGCTCCCTCTTACAAATCCTGAAAAAGGATGGTGCAGAACAGTGCTCTCTTGATGTTGTTCTTGATGCAAGTACAAAAGCAGTTCTTCAAGGAAGCTTGAATGTCTTATTGGTAAGCATGTTTGTATGCTTAGATTCATCTAACCAAAGTTATACGCAATTATGTATGCATATTGCCATTTGAGAGTTTCTCCTATTTCTGTTTTTATGTCATTTCATTTACATTTAATCGCTTTCCTTCAGGATTTCCGCAAAATTTTAGATAATGAATCTGGGATCCTAGTTAGATTAAGAGAGTTAATTATTGATTGGGTTCAAGAAGGACTACAAGACTTTTTTAGGAGACTGGAGGATCAGTTCCTTCGGTTTTCAGGTAGAAGTAACTCATCCATTCAAGCACACGGTTTGGCAGAGGGTGCTCAAGGGGATAAAGCTTTTGCTGGCCTTGTCCTAGTGCTGGCCCAGTTGTCTGCGTTCATTGAACAAACTGTCATCCCAAAAGTCACCGAGGCAAGGGTTCACTTGATAGACTTATATTCAATTCCTGAAATTTCACCGTGTTACTTTTTGTTTCATTTCCTCCGGATATACCTTAAAATTTTCCTTGTAATCTTCAGGAAATAGCTTCTTCCTTTTCTGGTGGTAGCGTTAGAGGTCATGAATCTGGACCTGCCTTTGTTCCTGGAGAAATATGTCGAAATTTTCGGTCAGCTGGTGAAAAGTTCCTGCACCTGGTACGTCTTTAAGCTCATATTTTGTTTTCAATGGCATTGCAATTTCATATGACACTTGTTGTCCTTGTCTGTGTGTCACTCATTCTTATTCATATATTCCTTAGGTAATGCCGAAGCATGCTTAGTCTTTTTCAGCTTGATTTTAATACCAGAGAATATTTATGTTTCCATGCAAAAGATGAGTTTTAATATGATTGACCATTTCAGGCTGTAGGCAGTGCCTGTTTGCGTGTGAAATACAATCCCATTAAAAAACATGTGAATGATGCACTTGTTACATTATGTATTGTGAGTTGATTTATTAAGTTTTGGGAGAATGTTTACAACTATGGGTTTTGAGCAGTTATTAATTTCAAGTGGCTTTTATTGATTTTTGCCTTGGCTTTTACTTGACTGGTAGAGGACTTTGTGATCTTATGGATTTGCGCTATATGGTGCATTTGATTGTAAAATGGTCATGCTTTCTAGAATATTTGGTTGTCCTTTGAGTTTGTTAGGGATGGATAGCTCATATGGCTTCGCTTTGATGTTCTGGGATCGTTTCTTTTGAGGGACTCTTGTCTGATTTGCTAGTGAACTAGCAAGCTTTACTTCACTTTCTATGTTTCGTTATACACTTTCTTTAGTGCTCTGGTTTTGGTGGACATTCAATCTCCAGTTATCTGTACCTGATCTGTCCCTGGTCCTCTATTTATTTTATCCTTTAAAAATATTTCAAATTGAACAGTGTTTCTTATAGTGTTTTGATTTCTTTTTTCAGTACGTAAATATGAGAACTCAGAGGGTATCATTTCTCCTGAAGAAGAGGTTTACCACCCCTAATTGGGTTAAGGTCAGTCTGTTATATCCAGTTTTGTTTTCACAAGACTGGTGATTGGTTATCTTTGAAAGAGCATGAATCTGAAGTTTTTTCTTTTCTTTTACACAGCATAAGGAGCCTAGAGAAGTTCATATGTTTGTTGATTTATTTCTTCAAGAGGTTGGTATATCTATATATTTAAATCAACCACGCTTTTCTGTGTCTAAGTTTACATTGAATGGTTTAAGCATCGTAACTGAATACTAGTCATATTAAATTTTGCTTATCTGGAATAAATGAATGAGCATGAAGCTTTATATATCTCTATGTGATGAAAATGTTCGGTGATTAATTGAAGCAACAACAAAAAGAAATCGTGTTCCATTCGGTGAGGTTGACTTTGTGGATTACACAACACCATTCGCTTTGGTTAAAGATCAAATTTTAATTAAAGCGAACTGGAGGAAATTTTAATTTCCTTTATTTTCATTTTGTTCCAGCTTGAAGTTATAGTTAAGGAAGTGAAGCAGATATTGCCTCAAGGTAGACGTAAGCACCGCAGGACTGATAGTAATGGAAGTAGTGCTTCATCAAGGAGCAACCCATTACGGGAAGAGAAACTGGGTAGGTCAAACACTCAAAGGGCAAGGAGCCAGCTTTTAGAAACGCATCTGGCAAAATTGTTTAAGCAGAAAGTTGAAATTTTTACTAAAGTAGAATATACACAGGTATTGTGTGATTATTATATTTTGGTGATTTAAATTTAAATAGTTGATTGGGAGGGAGTCGTGATATCATTTTCCTTATGAACCGCAGGAGTCTGTTGTTACAACTTTAGTTAAATTGTGCCTTAAAAGTTTACAAGAATTTGTGCGACTCCAGACTTTTAACCGAAGTGGATTCCAGCAAATTCAAGTGGATATCCAGTTCCTAAGGATCCCTTTAAGGGATATGGTTGAAGATGAAGCTGCAATCGACTTCTTGCTAGATGAGGTAGGAAAAATTCTCTTAAACGTACTTTTTCATGGTAATGTCACGCAGTTTTCTAATGAGAATTACCTTTAGGTTTACAGTTTCTTTTTACACTCTGTTCTAAACTCATTCGTAGACCCTAGCTTCTTTTAATTCTTAATTTCTTATGCATCTCTTGTGCTTATTTCGATTTTTGTATCTTTTGGGCGTAGGTGATTGTTGCTACCGCAGAACGGTGTCTAGATCCGATTCCATTGGAGCCTCCCATATTGGACAAACTTATACGAGCAAAGCTGGCTAAAACCGAGGAGCAAGATACAGTTTCTTCATAAATATTTTTGTGGAAGCATTGAATATATGTGTGTTTTTTTGTCATCTCTAGTAGAATTTATGGTTTTGGCCGTTGAGAAGTAACTTTCTATTCGCTTTGTAAATCTATTGTAACATATATGTCACATTGCCATGTTATTTTTGTTAGCATTGAAACATGAGGAAGTTATATCCATTCAGGACTCGAGAGCTAAGGTATATATCCATGTGATATTTTATGGAGGGATCCAGAAACCATATCAAACGGGGTCGATTTGTTTTTCCCCTTTATAATTATTTAAATATCATTTTAAACAATTCTTTAATAAATACTGATGTTCGCAGAAAACATTTACTAATTTTATGCATAAAATTATATTTTATTTTTATTTTTAACTTATAAAATTAGAACACCTAACAAAGAAATATGGCCAAAGAGTTATGTTACAGACGATCTATATATCTAAAAAGATGCGCGAACTTGATATATTTACTTTATCCATAAACACATGCAAAAGTATCTCTAGAAATTTTTGAGAGAAATATAATTTATTATTTAAGATATCCTTAATTAAGAAGAGAATTGGGATTGTGAATAATCAATTTTTTTAGTTCGTAATGAATTATTTAATAAATGGATAAATTTTTCTAAATATTTTTTGTACAAATAATAAATTATCACTTTTGATAATGATTAAATTGTTTTTGGTTGATTTTCATATCTTATAAAGAACAATATAATTGTTATCATAAATAATAACCTATTAACTTTATTTTTCAATTATATGTTTGTAATTATTTATAATAAAATTTAAATTAAAACGTTCCAAATCACGTCTCCTTCCCATACCATTTTTGGCTTCTTTTTTCTTCCATTACAGTTTGTGAGGTAATAGCATCATTTTCCCTTTTCTAGTTCTCTCTTTATAACAGTATGATGCTCTAGGCATTAAATGGGTATGAAAAACCCCTTTTCTTTTACATGTGTACATATGGAATCTTATGCCAAGTTTTTTACTTCTTTTTAGTTGTTTTATTAGTTGGATGTAATGGGTTGTTGGTTGCAGAATCAAGTGACTTAAGTTAGGTTCCAACATTTACACTTTGCCTTCTAAATTTAGTAAATTACTCATAAAAATGAAATATTAATTGATATGGATTACAGTTTGTCCTAAAAATATTCTTATACTGGAACTAAATTTTTAGAATCAAATTCTAAAACATTTTACAAATATTAATAAAATAAATTATTAATAAGATTTTTTTAAAATCTAATTTTTTTAGATAGAAATTTGGAAATTTGATGTCTCGAGTCTGTTCTCTAAACACTAATCAATATTGAAATTAAGTTTAGATAGAATTTATAATATGAAAAATAGGTTAATAACATTCTTTTTAGTTTCTGAACTTAAAAGTTGCTTTTTAGTTTCTGAACTTAAAAGTTGCAGGCAATGACAACTTGTTACTTTAAAGGTTTTTCTCTAGACTATAATCTTCAATTAACAACAACAATAATAAAAATATTTCATTTATAAGTTGTTTAATTTTTTTTAAATCTTTTCTTTTAAATATAAAAAAGAATTATTTGAATTTAAGTTTCCTTTAATTTAGAAAAAGGTAAATCATCGTAACTTCTCGTCTTACTTTTTTCATCAAATTAACATTTAAATAATAACAAGAAATTCGATCAAATCATTAAAAAAATAATTAAAACAATATCTAAAAGTAGAAAATAACTTAACTAGATATGACATCTTTAAATTAAAAGACTTTGACGGATATAGGTAGTTTTGAAGTGTTTCTCTATAGTAATCGTATTTTTAACCATTACAATAAAAAAATAAGAAAATATCATAATATTCGACTTGGATGTACACTCTTTTTATTTGTTTAAGATATATGAGTTGTGACGATTTAGAACATATTCACATTTAACATGAAAAATAGGAAATTTATAAGAAGGAAAAGGTGAATTGTGATTTAATTAATTTTTATAAGTTTTGTAAAATTATTAGTTGATTAATTATATTAAGGATACAATTTGGTTTAATTAGATTGGAAAATCTTTTATATGATATGTTATATTAAACTTATTTTGTCAATTTTTCTGAATCATTTGTCTAAAAAATCTTTTGTTTATTTTAACTAAAGATCAAATTATGATTTTTTTTCATTTGATTTTAGAGAGTTTAGGGATAGATGCATCTTTCTAAATGACAACTAAAAAAAGAAAGATTAAACAAACAAGTTTGAATGTTAAATTTGTTTTTAGATTTTTAGCTAAGGAAAATCACGTCAGACATAGGTTTTTATATTTTCACTCGATCACTTAATTAACAGATTCTAATGTTTGTTTTGTCAATTGAATAGGTCATAATTTTAGCATCTGACCAACGTATAAAGATGCAAAATAGTTACTTATATTTAAGAATATTTTAGTAGAATATTTTAATAACTATTCACATATGAAGTCTCTTTTTATGGTTAGTGCAAATGACAATAACATGTAACACAAAAGAGATAAGTAGGAGAGAACACATTAGTAATTTAGACGAGTTCGTTTATCTCTAAGACTACATCCAGTTCTTGGCCTACTAGTCAAGTTCAACTATGCAGACTATATGTCGATTATTTTTTGGGTTTGTACTCACTTCTGACTAATCACTTCAGTATTTTTAACACGTCACTCCTAGTTTAACGGAGTATTCTTTTGGTTCATAATCACTTCTAACTAATCCCTTGAGTATTCTTTCCTCAAGCCACATCTTGCTTATCCTGAATATTTTTTACACCTAGCCACTTTTAGTTAACCGAATATTCTTTTGAATCACAACCATTCCTGGATAACCTTGTCAATGAGTAGTCGCTCCTGGTCAAACTAAGTATTCTTTGCCAAATAACCAGTTGTGGATAAGATCAGAAGGTTTGATATTTAATAATTTACTTATCATTGAGTCTGATGACTAGGGATAATTGTGTATAACAACGAATATAATGTTTAGGCTTTTTCTCATGGTTCAGATCATCTTGCTTTATAGGAAATGTAACATCTATCAACGTATACAATGGTTGACCTCACTCTCTTAGGTAGTTGGATAGAGTATTTTCTATAAGGTTCCTTTGGCTCTCAGAGTACTTTAATATTGATTAAGCTTGATGATCCTTCTACAAAGCAGTGAAATATGGTTTATTATCTTATCAACATTTTAGTATAGTGCAACCCTGCTCTATTGGCTCAAGAGAATGCTTATAGCTTGAACATCATTTTGGCATCATATGTTCTCTCGTCTATATGTTCTTCTTTGGATGAAATCCATTTTGTAGACTTTTTTAGAAGATAGTTGTTAGATAATCATTTATAGTTATTGAGTATCTTTAGCTTTAATATGGTTGTTGCATTTAATGCAGCTTTCATCTTTGCTTATTCATTTTCACAACATCCTTGATAATTGAAAAAACTTATTTTCTTAGCTAGTATAACCTTTTGCAAAAATTTATTATTAGAGTGCATTCCTTATAGGGCAGATAGTTGGGTTAGAGTTGAAAAGTTCTTTTTGCCAAGAGGTTGATGAAGGAAACAATTTTAGCTCATGTCTCGAGAGATATTTGATGTTTGATTTTGAATGGATCTCTTTGATAGACTAACATTTCCTACAAACATAAAGTAAGCATATGGACAATTATTTTGAGTATGAAGTTTGTCTAGTCTATGTGTATTATTTGATATTTGGTGCACGTTTCATCTATTCTTGTGTGTGCCTTATCAAACTTCGAAAAAAAACTACATAGTGTTTAATTATTTATCAGATGAAATACTTATATCTCACTTGATATGTTATTTTTATAGAAGTATCATCTTACAAATGAAGTATGATCATATTTTATACTTTATTATTTTAAAATCTTAAAATGTTGGACTTTTACCTTTAATAACAATTTTTTTAATACATAAATATTTTATATCAAGAACTATGTAACTCTAATCCTACATTGCACCAGGTGATATGTAAGAGACTCATGTCAAGCTAAATATAAAAAAATATAACTTTTCTTATATTATATTTTACATAATAATAATAAGGTTAATTTTATTTAAAATAATAAAATATAGATTGATCTTTGTTTAAATTAATGTTTTAATTATTTTTAGGGTGGGACAAATATTTTCAAAATATAAATAACATAATTAATTATGAGTAACCATTTTTATGATGAATGTTTTACGGTAATAGTATCTATGAGCTCAAAACTCCAATTTTCCAAACCAACATTTTTAAATATCTTTTCCAGTATTTTTTGTACAATAAATATTAATAACAACTCCTTATTTGTTCTTTATTGCTCATCGAGTACTATCTTAATTGTGATACAACATGTGTTAATTTTGAAGAAACAATTAATCTCATCTTTATTGAATTAAACTCAGGTGTATATTTATGCACACACGATCAAATTAATCTAAAAATATTTTATTCTCATTATGTTTATTATTTAGTTCTCTTTTATTAATCTTTTAAGGTCCATTGAATATTGGTATTTTAAGTTATTAGGTAGCACTAGAATGTGATTAATACAATTTTACTTTTTTTTAATTTATTAAAAGGTGATTAGAGGATTGAAATATATTATCTTTTTTCTTTTCCATGCATTTTGTTCCTTTCATTTTACTAAGAAGGAGATGTAATTGAGGTTCAGGAGGACCTTGTGCTTAAATACAAGCTTAATTGTTGATCAACTTGTTATTAAGATTTTGGAATTGGTTTAGGTATAGGACCATGAGTCTAAGGGTTCTATTGTTTATAGACAATATATTTTTGATTATTCTCTCCACTCTCGATAAGGAGTACTGAGTACTGGATAGGTTGTCTATTAGTTATGTTGTTATTTTTATCTATGACATTCATATTTTGGATAGTATAATTTGAAAGGCATTCATATTACATAATATCTGAAATCTTTCTTTTATAAAAAATAACTTTCAAATTATGTTATCTAAAAAATATTTATAAAAAAGAAATTCTAAATTGCAAATTCTGAAGTTAAAAATGACATGCACGTTGTGCAGTAAGTTTTTTTTTTTTTTTTAAATGCAAAAAATACTCTCAACTTTTATAATCAGAAAGTAAGAAAAAAAAACCTTATAAATTATGTAGTTTGAATTTTTTTTATATAAAAAATAGTTTTCAAATTAACACAATCTAAAAATCATCTCTTCATAAATAAAAAAGCAATATTCATATTTATGGAGTGTAGAAGAAAATTATGAGGATGTAAAAAGAAATCCCTTAAGAAGCAGGTATTTAGAAATAGGGATTTTGAAGTGTTAGAGGCTAAGGATTCTATAATAGTTTAAGTCATGTAATAGAAATGGAGTATGAACATTCTACCAACAAGTTTGAGGTTTCAAATTTAGTAAAATACAAATTGTCATATAATTCTTATATTAATAAATCAAATTCATTTTTTTTTTCAACATCCATATCTATGCAGTTCAAAATATTTGACATCAAAATTAATTATGAAAAGTAAATCTTAAAAAATTTGAAAGAAAAAAAAAGTTTTGCCGATTAAACTAGGTTTGATTTAGACGTGTAAGACATCTCAATCTTAATTTTGAAGCAATAGGAAAAAAATAAGGAAAGATTTAGAGAAGTAAAAGAATTTGATTTCAGAAAAATGAGCATTTATAAAAAAAAATGAAATGCATAGAGTTTTTTATTATTTATAACCTTATAAAATTATTTAATTATAGTATTTGGGCAAATTTCCTAAACTGGTGTAATTTTTATCTAAAATTTTCGAAAAGATATATTTTTTATTTATTTTCTGATATGGATAAATCGTGCATACGAGACACAACATCATTGTGAAGAAACAGTGACCCTATTGGAGTGGTTAATATTTTCCACTAATTCCTCTTCTGTTTCATGTGTGGTGTTTTGGCCAATTTCCTAAACTAATGTATTCTATCTGAAATTCCTGAAATAGTACATTTTTTTATTTATTTATGGATATAGGTAAATGGTGCATATTAGACACCATATCATTGAAATGGTGGCCCTATTGCACGAATTGTTTTAAGATTTAATGAAATTGCCAAAATTTCAATTATTAAGTTAATTAAAATCTTGAGAATACTACACCTAGGGTGGTTAATATTCTCCACATATCTCTCTTCTATTTTGTTTTTCTCATGTGGTGTATTGCTAATGTGCAATTAAAATAAATACACAGTTCTAAAGTCATTTTGGTTATTGATAAATATTGTTTATTGATAAATATGTAATGGTTGAAATTAATTTTGATTAAGTAATTGAAATAAATATAAAATTAATTTGAATAAAATAGTGGTTACATTCAAAAAAAAAAGTTGCCTGTTATGAATTTAATTTCTAATATAAAAATATTTTTAGTTACTAATAGATATAATTTAAAGACTAACAATAAATTTATTTAGAAAAAATTATATAATATTTTCAAATTTTTCATTCTAAATTTACTATTAAATCTTAATTTTATTTTAAATTATTTCTATATTAGTAATTAAATTCAAATATTCAATTTACACTTAATTTTGCTAAATATATTTTATTACTAAATTTTAATTTAATTTAATTTTTCTTTTCAACATCAAACTTATTCTTAATTTAATTCAATATATAAATCTTATACTACATCATCTTTTATTTTAATTTAAACAATAATTTAAAATTTAACTTCACATTTATTTTAATTTTTTATGAGAATTAATTTCAATCATTATAGATTTATTAATAAATAAAATGACTTGTAAATTAATTCTGATTAAATAATTGAAATAAATGTAAAGTTAAATTGGTATAAGAAATTACATCTCACTTCTTATTTAAAATTTTAAATCTAAGCTAATGGTTATTAAACCTTTTTATCTTTACTTAACTTTAAAATCATTCAGATTTTTATGTTGACACATAAAGAATACTTTTTTACCACATATTAATATTAATGAAAAAAATAACATAATAAAATAATATTAAACTTCTAAAAAATAAGATTTTAAAAGATAAGTTTTTTTTATAAAAATAACGATTTTGATAAAAATAATATGAACTATAATGTGCAATTTATTTAAATAGAGTGAAGTACAATAAATTATTTTTTTATTTTATTCAATTTATTTTATCAAATTCATCTAATTTTAGCCTTTGGGTATCAGATATAAGCTAGTTTATTATAAAAAAAATAATTATCATTTTGTTCACATTTGGAATACAAAATAAATCTTTTACTCCTTTTATGTAAAATATTAAAATAAAAAAAATATTTTATTTATAGCAATTCATTTCATTTGCCGGTTATTTTACACCAAAAATGTTTTTGTTACTTGTTATTGTTTTCTTGATTAGTTTTAAAAACTTTCAAAACATAGTAATTTAAATTGATGAAATTAATTTGAAAATTATTAATATTTTATTATCAATTTTATTTTTTATTATCTGTATTTGACTTTTTATTTTTTATCTACAACAGTACAGCATAATCCTTTATTATATTATTTTTAACATATTTTATTTTATATTTTTACTATAATTTTACCATTTTAATGCATTAATTTGTTGGTATTTGTACAATATTTATAAAATTATATTTATTATCTTTCTTTTCATAATTTTATTAATTATTTTTTAATTTTTTATTTTCTTATTTGTAATTTTTCTTCATTTCGTAATAGGCTTATTACTTGGTCGTAAAGTTTTACATTTATTATTTCTTTTATCTTTTATCATTTAGGTATTATTTCATAATTATTATTAGTAATTTAGATTATTCAGTGATGAAATTGTTCTATTTGAAAAAAAAAAAACTCTCACCACTTGTTTTTTTTTTTAAATAAAACATAGTTAACAAGTAGTTTACCTTTAAAATTACTAAAAAATGAATGGTAAAATTTGTAAAGTAATTTGATTTCTCATTCTAACCTTTGTAGTATATCTTACAGTTATAATAATACATTATTATTATTATTATTATTATTATTATTATTATTATTATTATTATTATTATTATTATTATTATTATTATTATTATTTTGAATTCATGATATGATTTTATTAACATTTTTTTATCTTATATTATTTGAACTAATTTATTGCCTTTTGATAACATTTTCTTTTGAATGCATTAATTTTGTTGTTATTTAGGTATCATTTATAGTATTTTTATTTTTACCTTTTTATCCTGTAATATTCTTCAGTTCTTGTTACTTAATTTTTTTCAATTTTGTACTATTTCATAATTATTAGTAGTATTTTAGATTTTTCTTTTAGTATTTTTCACCATGATAATAATATATAATAATATATCATTACGTTTTCTAACTCATTCTATTATTGTTCTGACCATTATTTTTATGCTAAGTTATTTTATGTAATCTTTTTACTTCAGTATATCATTAATTTTTGGTACTTATATATCATTTATAATACTTTTTATTATCATTTCCTTTTGAAATATTTTTGCTTTCTTAATAGATCTATTACTACATTGTTATGATTTAGATTTATTAAACCTTTATTTGTTTTGTTATTATTACAGTATTATTTAAAAGTAAAAGTTTGTATTTTAGATCTATTTAGATCTTTAACTTTTTGTAATATATATATATATATATATATATATATATATAATTCTAATTCAATATAAATGTAGTTTATAAAAAAATGTTTTGTGACTTAATAATTATAAGGGTATAAATGTAACACCTTAAACATTGTAATATTTTTATATAGTACTTTTTTAAAAGCATTCAATATTTTATTACATTATTCAACCCTATATATGTCATAGAGAGTAATCATTCTAAGATTAATATTCAATATCAACCGTTTAATTTGTCATAAACTAAGTATCATCTAAATTATTAATTTCATCTTCTAATCAGCTATAAAATAACCTTATCTAATTTGAAAAAAGACTAACTTTTACTTAGTTTTTTATGATAAAGCATACTAAAATGATTAATCCAGATATGTTCTTTTTTACTGTATAAACTATCGAATTTATGATAATTAGATAAAAAAAAATATTAACAAAACTTCAAATAGAAAAGTCATTGAAAGAACTTCCTCGTGAAGTTCAATGGGTATGAGAAGTTAAATATCTCCAAATTTGATAAGTTAAAAAAAAATAAAATCTCATTACACTTAACACTTTAAATTTGTACCTTGCTTAAATAATTATGAATAGGTTTCAAATGAAACTGAAAATAAAAATGTTCAGTTAGATTTCAACTTTGAGCAATGATTATCTTATCTTATAAACAGGAGAACTTGCAAATAGTGAGGAGAAAAAAAAAATAGTTTCAAACTTTGAAGAGATATAACGAAAGAATATATATATATATATATATATA
>Ga0099824_1009043_pt1 | contig 12457 bp, 9 predicted proteins | sample SiratrowhiteBW_FD_76837 | JGI IMG/M metagenome (GOLD analysis project Ga0099824, IMG submission 76837) | Root nodule microbial communities of legume samples collected from California, USA - Siratro white BW | ecosystem: Host-associated > Plants > Roots > Nodule | place: USA: California... | reverse complement strand
GGTCATGTCGAGGATGACGGCGACCCCGTTGTTTTTTTGGCCAAGGTTCAGCGTATTGCCGGTGAAGGCGAGAGAATTCCACTGAGGATCCTGCCCGACGGTCGTGTCATCCTCGAGAGCGAACAGCGTCCAGGCAAACATCGTCGTTCCGGTCATGGTGACGTCGCCTTGAAGCTCGATCGATCCCGGCGACGATCCGGCGAGGATCTGGCCGTCGATGGTCGCGGAGCCGGCGACATAACCTACGCCTGCAAGGGTTGATTGGTCGTCGACATCGAGGCTGCTCGCCGCCGTTCCGGATTGCAGGATGACGGTCGCGCCGCTCTCGGCGGAGATTGCCCCGGAGACAGTCCCCTCGAGGCTCAGAACTCCGACGCCCTGCACCGTCACCGATCCGGTGCCGGTCCCCGACCCCTCGAGGTTATTCACCCCGAGGGTACCGGACAGTACGAGGACGTCGCCGGTGCCTGCATTCGCGCCGGTCAGATTGAGCGTGCCGGGGCCGAAGAAGTTGAGTTGACCCGAGCCCGAGATCACAGCTCCCACGAGAGCGCTCCCGCTCGCATAAACGGCTGCGTCCGATGCGCCGAAATCGAGCTCGAAACCTGTAAGGGTGGCTCCGTTGAGGATCACGCCCGCCGTCTGGCCGGCCTGCTGCGGGCCGACCTTCAAGACAGCATTCGCGCCCGCCGCGTCGACGTCGTATGGCCCCGCCTTCAGCGCGAAGACGGAAGCGGTCGCGTTGCCTTCGAGGGTCTGTGCATCATCGACGGAATAGACGTCCGACGCGGAAGCGGAGTTGATGTTTGTCTCGGTCGATGACGTGTACTTCGGAAGGACAAAGCCGCTCTCGCCATAGCTGAGGAAATCGACGGCGCCGGCCGACTGCGGACTTTGAGCGACGATCGACGGCGCGACGATCGGGGACGACGCGAGGTTTCCGATTCCGGCAGGGACCGACAACGTGCAGGCGGCGCCGAGCGCGGCGGCGCCGGCATCGACGGAAATCACGAGTGCGCCGGGACCGGCCTGCACGAGCCCGGGACCATCTCCGGACGCCGGGCCACCGAGCGTCACGGCGAGGCTCGCATTCTCGCCGATCACAAGCTGGAGTGCGGTCGAGCCGCTGAATGAGAACTGAGCATTCTGGCCGCCCGCCACGGCCAGTGCGACCTCGGCTCCCGACCCGCTGGTATCGGCCACGAGCGCCCCGCCGCTCATCGCGATGCCGCCAGCGCCGAACGCGCTTGAGGTCTCGGCCGAAGCAAGCGAGCCTCCGGCGATCTGGTTCGGACCTGTGGTGGCGTTGGACGCGCACAGCGTGAGGGCGCCATCCCCCTGCTTGATGAGGCCGCCCGTCCCGGCAAGCGGGGCGAGGACTCTGAACGGTGCGCCATTGGTGTCGATGGTCTGCGCGGCCGTCGGGCTCCACGACGCCGGGGTGGGCCGGTTGCGGGACTGCTCGGACATCGCGACGGTCAGCGCAACGACGGTCTCCAGCACAGGCGTGACCGCTTGCGTCGAGCCGGACCAGGTCACGTCGGGAAACTGGAGATAATACGTGACCGGGACGGGTGGAGCGGGAAGGTCCGCGCTCGTGCCGGTGAAATTCGAGGTCGGCAGCGTCTGGCGGGCGAATTTCGGCAGGTCCGGCACCGATTTGAGAGAGCTCGGGCACGGGTTGCCGATGATGAGATCCTCGGGATTGGGTTGTTGCTGCCCGAGGATGGCGACGAAATGGCCGCCGACGCGCTGAGATGTGCTGCTGCCGGCGCTGACCGGTGTGTACCAGCCAAGCAGCAGGGTCACGACGGTCTGGCTTTGGTTGAGCCCGGCGATGAGATCGACGGAGGGCTGATTGGTCCCGGTCGGATAGGTGAATGCGCTCGACGCAATTCCACCAGCGTTAAGGTAAGTCGCAACCGCATTCTGCAGGTTGTCGGTATAGGTGCCGCCTAAGGCCGAGGTATCGGCCAGGCCCGCGAGCAGAAGGTCGAGGTCGAGCGCATCCGTCTGCGTCGGGGCGGCGGGGCCGATCTGGCGCCAGCCGTTCTTACCCAACCAAAGCAGCGACATCGCAGCGGCGGTCGGCCCGCAATAACTGAGGCCATCGGCCGGGAGCTCTGCGCCGCCGTAGCCGAAGCCGTCCTGAACAAGCAGCGGCGTGGTGGTGACCTTGTCGCTCAACCCCGCCTCTAGCCCGGCGGGGATTGGCTCGAGACCGGCCGCGCGAAGATTCCGTCTGATCCGCCGCATAGTTTCCTCCCGATCGATATCTCGCTGGGGTTGAATTCTGCGCACAATGTATATGCAAAAGCGAGCGCGTCTTTCGGGAAGGAGAGTTCTCAACAACCCAGTTCGCGGACTTTCAATGCTTTGGTGTCCGAGCAGGTAACGACATCGAGTGAATTGTCCTCTACATCGAATAAGATTCAGACGAGAGACCGCGGTCATGCTCCGCGCCGGGATCGACCCTCGCGGAATCATCGATGGCGACGTCGCGACCACGACACTTGGCGCGGCGGGCCCTCTCGCGGCGGCCGCGCCATCCGAGCCACTGCGCGCCTGACGTCCCCGGTCGGTGCGTTCGAGCGGTGGCTCGATCTTGTCGCGACGACGGACATCGAAGGTGCGCTTCACCGAAGGCAGACGATTGGCGCAACGTTCGATGCCATAGCCTCCGTTTCATCGCCGAACTTCAACATACCCGCCCGCCGTCGCGACGGAGGCTCTCATGACGATCGCGATCGACCGCTCGGCGCGACTGCGCCGCCAGTGATGTTTCGGATCGTGAGATTGGCCGCTTACCCGTCCTGCTCCAAACGGAGCGACGAGATCGAGATAGCCAGATGTAATCCTTGAAAAGGCTGGCGCGCCCGGAACGATTCGAACGTCCGACCCTCAGATTCGTAGTCTGATGCTCTATCCAGCTGAGCTACGGGCGCATTTTCGCGGCAGGGCTTAGGGCCCGCGCAGGTCCAGGAAAGCCCTGACCGTCGCGAAAGAGCGCTCTAGCTACAGGGTCCCGGCCCGGTTGGCAAGGTCTGGCAGGCATGTTCGGACCATCGATTTGACGGGGAAAAGCCGAAAGCGACGCCCGAAGCGGCCTTTTCCGTTGTTCCGGGGCCCGGGACGGCGTCCGGAAACGCAGCGATCATGGATTTCCGCACTGATTTGCCAACGAGATCAGGAATGAGGGTGGGAGGTCCCGGCTTACGCCCGGGCCCGCTCGTTGCGCACCGACAGCAGTTCCACCGGGCGGTCCGGGATCGAGATCCGGAAGGTGGCGCCGATGGTGCCTTCGACCAGATGGATGGCGCCGCCATGGGCGCGGATCAGCTCGGCGGCGATGGCAAGACCGAGCCCGCTGCCGCCGGGGCGGCCCGAGGTCTGGAAGGCCTCGAACAGATGCTCGCGCGCCTTCGCCGGCACGCCGGGCCCGGTGTCGGAGACTTCGATGATCGCCACCGTGCCCTCGCGGCGGCCGGTGATGCGGATCTGCATGGTTGAGGCATCGGGATGGCTCTCCAGCGCCTGCACGGCATTGCGGACCAGGTTGAGCAGCACCCGGAACAACTGGTCCGGATCGGCGTCGATGGTGAGGCCGCGCTCGATCGCACTGATCCAGGTGATCGAGGCGTCCGTCGCAAGCCCCGCGGATTCCCGCACCTCCGCCACCGCCGGCTCGACCAGCATCACGCGGCGGTCGGGCGCCGCCTCCTGCGCGCGGCCATAGGACAGCGTCGACTGGCAGAACGCGATGGCGCGCTCGAGCGAGCGCAACAGCTTCGGCGCGAAGCGCTGCACCCGCGGATCGGGCACACTGGCGAGCTGGTCCGACAAGAGCTGCGAGGACGCCAGCAGGTTGCGCAGGTCGTGGTTGATCTTGGAGACGGCCAGTCCGAGCGCGGCGAGCCGGCTCTTCTGGTGCAGCATCGAGACGAGGTCCCGCTGCATGTCCGACAGCTCGCGCTCGGCAACGCCGATCTCGTCGCCGCGCTGGCTCGGCACGATGATTCGCGCCGAGCTTTCCGGATTTTCGTGGAAGCCGACCAGGCTCGCGGTCAGCCGCCGCATCGGGCGGACGAACAGGTAATGGAGCGCGAGATAGACCAGGCCCGCGGTCAGGCCGGCGATCAGCAGCGCGACGACCAGGACGTTGCGCGAGAAGCGGTACATCGCCTGTCGCAGCGGCTTTTCATCGATCACGACCTCGATGAACTGCGCCTGGCCGGGCGCCGGCCCGACCACGCGGATAGTCTGGTCGCCGTGCTCCAGCATGAGCTCGAAGGCATCGACGATCGCCGACCACACCGTCATGGTGCGCATGTCGACGTCGTGGTCGATCGCGGCCGGCAGGTCGGCACTGGCGAGCAGACGGCGCTGCTGCCCCATCTTGATGGCGACCGCGCGGGCGCCGATGCTGGTCAGGATCTGCCGCGCCAGCGAATCCGGCACCATGCCGGAGGGCGCCGCATCCAGCACCAGCGCGGCGGTATTGGCGGCTGCGAGGCGGTCGTTGAGCCGGTTCATGCGGAAGTTGGCGATCGCCGGCACATAGATCAGGAGCCCGGCGATCATCACCAGGGGGATCGTCAGCAGCAGGAGCTTGCCGGACAGCCCAAGCCGCACGGGCGGCTTCGGCCGCTGCTTCAGCGGGGTTGCCTGATCGTCAGTTACAGCCACAAGATAAAGCCTTGCTTGGCTCAGGGGTCGGAAGATGCGGCCCGGCCCCCAAGCCGGTCAAATTACGGATCGCTAATGTCGGCCGGTTCCCGCAGGATACCGCAACCGCTCCCCCATGAAAAACCCCGCGAAAACAGATATATTCGCCGCAAATGCGACGTTTCGAAGAAGGCCTTTTGCGTCACCCTGTGACATTGACGAAAACGGGGCACTCCCTTATGAGCCGCGCCAATTGTCCGCGATGGCCCGGTTCTTGACCGGGGGCGGCTCATTTGGGCCGTAAGCGGCCCGTTTTGGGCCCGTCGGCATCACCGGACTTCATCTCAATTCAACGGCAAATTGCCCGGTCAGCGGAGAATTACCCGTGAAGCGGACTTATCAACCCAGCAAACTGGTGCGCAAGCGCCGCCACGGCTTCCGCGCCCGTCTCGCCACGGCCGGCGGCCGCAAGGTTCTCGCTGCGCGGCGCGCGCGTGGCCGCAAGCGCCTGAGCGCCTGAGCCCGGACATCTCCTCTCCGGAGATTCTTTATGGATCGGCTAAGGCAGCGGGCGGACTTCCTCGCCGTTGCCAATGGCGCGCGGGCGAACAGCGCAGGCTTTGTGCTGCAGGGACGCCGCCGCGACGATGATGGCCCGATCCGCGTCGGCTTCACCGTCACCAAGAAAAACGGCACCGCGACCGAGCGCAACCGCATCCGTCGCCGGCTTCGCGAACTGGTGAAGCGTGTCGACGTCATATCGATGCGACCGCACTATGATTATGTGCTAGTCGGCCGCCGTGACGCGCTGACCCGTGACTTTGCGACCATGCTTGACGATCTGCGGTCGGCGCTGCGCCGCCTCGACCGGCCTGCGCCCAAGATACCTAACAAGGCGCGTAATCCGAACGGAATGACGAGACCTTAAGAGATGTCCGACAACCGCAACACGATCCTTGCCGTCATTCTGTCCGGCCTCGTCCTGATCGCCTGGCAATATTTCTACAACGTGCCGCAGATGGAGAAGCAGCGCGCGGAGCAGCAACGGCAGGCCGAGTTGCAGAACCCGGCACCCAATACGACCCCGGGCCAGCCCACCGCGACTCCCTCACCGTCCGCCAGCGCCACGCCCACCACGACACCATCGACAGCCGCAGCCGGGCCTGTCATCAGCCGCGAGGCGGCGCTGGCCGCGGGCCCGCGCGTCAAGATCGACACGCCGCTCGTCACCGGCAGCATCTCGCTGAAGGGCGCCCGCATCGACGACATCGCGCTGGTCAAGTTCCGCGAGACGGTCGATCCGCATTCGCCGCCGATCGTGCTGTTCTCGCCGTCGCAGACCGCGGCGCCCTATTACGCGGAGTTCGGCTGGGTGCCCGCGACCGGATCGACCACACGCCTTCCCGACCAGAACACGGTGTGGCAGCAGGAGGGCTCCGGCAGCCTGACCCCGACGACGCCGGTGACGCTGAAATATGACAATGGCGAGGGCCTGACCTTCCGCCGCACCATCTCGATCGACGACCGCTATCTCTTCAGCGTCAAGGACGAGGTCAGCAATGCCGGCAACGCGCCGGTCACGCTCTATCCGTTCGCGCTGATCTCCCGCCACGGCACGCCGCAGGTCTCCGGCTACTACATCCTGCATGAGGGCCTGATCGGCTATCTCGGCGAGCACGGCCTGCAGGAGTTCGCTTACAAGAAGATCGACGAAGCCAAGTCGCTCACCTTCGACGCCACCAATGGCTGGCTCGGCATGACCGACAAGTACTGGGCGTCGGCGCTGCTGCCCGACACCACGGCCAAGCTGCATGTGCGCTTCTCGTCGGAAGCGGTAGGCAACTCCCACAACTACCAGACCGACTATCTGCTGGCAGCGCAGACGCTGCCGGCCGGCGGCACCATCAGCGCCAACGCGCGGCTGTTCGCCGGCGCCAAGGAAGCCAGCGTGGTCGGCATCAACTTCCCGCTGGTCGGCTTCGGCGGCTACAACAAGGAGCTCGGGCTGAACCATTTCGATCTGCTGATCGACTGGGGCTGGTTCTACTTCATCACCAAGCCGATGTTCCTGGCGCTCGACTGGTTCTATCGCCTGTTCGGAAACTTCGGCGTCTCGATCCTGCTCGTCACCGTGATCGTCAAGCTGTTGTTCTTCCCGCTCGCCAACAAGTCCTACGCCTCGATGGCGAAGATGAAGTCGGTGCAGCCGCAACTGCAGGCGCTGAAGGAGCGCTATCCCGACGACCGCGTGAAGCAGCAGCAGGAGATGATGGAGATCTACAAGAAGGAGAAGATCAACCCGATCGCCGGTTGTCTTCCCGTCGCGCTGCAGATCCCGGTGTTCTTCTCTCTCTATAAGGTGCTGTTCGTCACCATCGAAATGCGGCACGCGCCGTTCTTCGGCTGGATCAAGGACCTCTCGGCACCCGATCCGACCAACCTGTTCACGCTGTTCGGCCTGCTGCACTACGATCCGACGCAGCTTCCGATCTTCGGCCATTATCTGGCGCTCGGCATCTGGCCGATCATCATGGGCATCACGATGTGGTTCCAGATGAAGCTCAATCCGACGCCACCGGATCCGACGCAGAAGATCATCTTCGACTGGATGCCGCTGATCTTCACCTTCATGCTGGCGGGCTTCCCGGCGGGCCTCGTGATCTACTGGGCCTGGAACAACACGCTGTCGGTGCTGCAGCAGAGCTTCATCATGCGCCGCAACGGCGTGAAGGTGGAATTGTTCGACAATCTCAAGGCCACGTTCGTCAGGAAGGCGACGTAGCTCATCCTCTCCTCATCCCGAGGCGCGCAAAGCGCGTCTCGAGGGATGAGGCCACCGGCCAGGCCTCATGGTTCGAGACGGCGCACTGCGCCTCCTCACCATGAGGATTGCAAGCGGGCTTGGCATCCATGACTGATGACATCGATGCAAAGCTGATCGAGCAGGGCCGGAAGCTGTTCGCCGGTGACTGGCGTTTCATCTGGGCATCGCCCTCGATCGCAACGCTGCCGCCGATGGCGGGGCTCGAGGTTGCCTTTGCCGGCCGCTCCAATGTCGGCAAGTCGAGCCTGATCAACGCGCTGACCGGCCGCAGCAATCTGGCGCGCACCTCGCACACGCCGGGGCGGACCCAGGAACTGATCTTCTTCGAGGGGCCCGAAAAGGCCGGCGTTAGACTGGTCGACATGCCCGGCTATGGTTACGCCTCGGCTCCCAAGACCAAGGTCGCGTCGTGGACCGAGCTGATCCACAAATTCCTGCTCGGGCGAGCGACGCTGGCGCGGGTCTATGTGCTGATCGATGCCCGGCACGGCATCAAGGATGTCGATCTCGACGTGCTGAAGACGCTCGACAAATCCGCGGTCAGCTATCAGGTGGTGTTGACCAAGGCCGACCAGGTCAAGGCCGGCGAGCTGAAGACCGTCATCGCCGACACCACGGCGGCGCTGGCAAGGCACCCCGCAGCGTTCCCCGAGGTGCTGGTGACGTCGTCGCGCACCGGCGACGGCATGCCGGAGCTGCGCGGCGCAATGGTGCGACTGATCGGGGAACGGCGCCGATGAACGGCCTTCACCGTCTCCTGATCGGCCTTGCCGCCATCATGGGCGCCTGCGGCGTCATGCTGGCGGCGGCCGCAGCCCATCTGCCGGACGCCTCGCGGCTGGGCGCCGCGTCCTCGATGCTGCTGTTTCATGCTACCGCCGCGATCGCGACCGTTGCGCTGGCGGACCGCGCCATCGTTCATGCGCGGATCGGGGTCGTGGCCGCCTGCGGCTTCGTCATCGCGGCGTCATTGTTCGCGGGCGACCTGACGGCGCGCCAATATGCCGGCCACGGCCTGTTTCCGATGGCCGCTCCGACCGGCGGGACATTGCTCATCGTAAGCTGGCTGGTGCTGGCGCTCGCGGCTATCTGGCCACGACGTTGATCCGTAGCCGGATGGAGCCAACGGGGCGCGCGAATGCGCGCCCGATGACAGGCTCCACGAAATCCGGGAAGCCTGTCGCGGCCGGCAATCCCGGATTGCGCTTCGCTCCATCCGGGCTACGAATAGCTCCACCGCTTTACGCCCTGCCCGGCAATCAGATAGAACCGCGCCCACCCCTCCGCCGACGACGAGACCAGCTCCATGACCGACCAGCCCATCAGCCCGTTCGATCAGGCCCGCATCCTGTCCGAAGCGCTGCCGCACATGCAGCAGTATGACGAAGAGACCATCGTCATCAAATATGGCGGCCACGCCATGGGTGCCGAGGACACCGCGAAGGCCTTTGCGCGTGACATCGTGCTGCTCGAGCAGACCGCGATCAATCCGGTGGTCGTGCATGGCGGCGGCCCCCAGATCGCGACCATGCTGCAGCGGCTCGGCATCCAATCCGAGTTCGCAGCCGGCCTGCGTATCACCGACGCCGCGACAATCGAGATCGTCGAGATGGTGCTGGCCGGCTCGGTCAACAAGCAGATCGTCGGATACATCAACGAGGCCGGCGGCAAGGCGGTGGGCCTCTCCGGCAAGGACGGCAACATGGTGAAGGCGTCAAAGACGACCCGCACCATGATCGATCCGGGCTCCAATATCGAGAAGGCGATCGATCTCGGATTCGTCGGCGATCCAGAGAAGGTCGACCTCACGCTGCTCAACCAACTGATCGGCTATGAGCTGATCCCGGTGCTGGCGCCGCTGGCGACCTCGAAGGACGGCCAGACGCTGAACATCAACGCCGATACCTTTGCCGGCGCGATCGCGGGCGCGCTGAAGGCCAAGCGCCTCCTGCTGCTGACCGCCGTGCCCGGCGTGCTCGACAAGTCCAAGAGGCTGATCCCCGACCTGTCGATCAAGGACGCCCGCAAGCTCATTGCCGACGGCACCATTTCCGGCGGCATGATTCCGAAGGTCGAGACCTGCATCTACGCGCTCGAACAGGGCGTGCAGGGCGTCGTGCTCATCGACGGCAAGATGCAGCATGCCGTGCTGCTCGAACTCTTCACCAACCAGGGGACCGGCACGCTGATCCACAAGTGATGCCGGGCGCGGCCAAGCGATCGAGGGCCATCACGGCCGGGTTTGTCCCGGCCATGACAGGCCTGCGCAGCGAGCGCCAGACATTGCCCTATGCCCGGATCGCGGTGGCGCTGACGCGATCGCAGCGGCGATCGCCGCTCGCGCGGCTGATGATGTCGCTCCCGGCCGCGATCGTTTCGCTGCTGTTCTCCTCAGCTCCAGCACATGCCGACCTGAAGCTCTGCAACCGCATGAGCTACGTGATCGAGGCCGCGATCGGCATCGACGACAAGGCCGCGACCGCGACGCGGGGCTGGTTTCGTATCGATCCCGCGACTTGCCGCGTCGTCGTGCAGGGCGCGCTCACCGCCGACCGCGTGTTGCTCAATGCCCGCGCGCTCGGCGTCTACGGCGCCTCGCCGATCCCGCAGAGCGGCACCGATACGCTCTGCGTGGCGCAGGAAAATTTCGTGATCGCGGCTGCCCGTCAGTGCCGTTCGGGCCAGACGCCGGCGCAGTTCACCCAGATCAAGCCGACGCAGACCGATGACGGCAACCTGGTCGCCTATCTTGCCGAGGACAGTGAGTATGACGACGAGCAGGCGCGGCTCGCCGGCATCCAGCGCCTGCTGGTGATCGCAGGCTACGACGCCGCGCCGATCGACGGCGTCGACGGCCCGTAGACACAGGCTGCGCTCTCCGCATTTCTCAAGAGCCGCGGACTCGCAAGCGACGTCGTGCAGTCGCCAACTTTCTTTGCCACCATGATCGATGCCGTGCAGAAGCCGTCGCCAACGGGACTGACATGGTGCAACGACACGCCGCACAGGGTGATGGCGGCGGTTGCAACCGAAGACGGCAAGGTGGTGACCAGCCGCGGCTGGTATCGCATCGATCCCGGCAAGTGCCTGCATCCCGACGTCTCAGGCACACCGAAGCAGATCTACTCCTTCGCCGAAGCGGTCGACGGCGACAACCGCACCATCCGCATCAAGGGCAAGCCGCTGAACTGGGGCGGCACCCAGGAGCTTTGCACCCGGGACAGCAAGTTCGAGGTCAACGATCAGGGCGACTGCGCCAACCGCGGCCTCACCGCGATTGGCTTCGCGCCGGTCGACATGACCAGCGGCGGCAAGACGCTGCGCTTTGCGATGCCGTGATCATTTCCTCCGTCGTCCCTGCGAAAGCAGGGCCCCATAACCACAGGCCGATGTTTTGCAGTTGTCTATATCCCGAAGGGAAGGTTGCTCCCACCTTGCGCAACAATAGCGGACACGGCGTATGGGTCCCTGCTTTCGCAAGGGACGACCCGCGGAGAAAACCATGACTAAAACTCCCGGCGATTTCGGCCACATCGACACCTGGGTGTTCGACGTCGACAACACGCTGTACCCGCATCACGTCAATCTGTGGCAGCAGGTCGATGCTCGGATCGGCGAGTTCGTCAGCAACTGGCTGGGCGTCACGCCGCAAGAAGCGCGACGGATCCAGAAGGACTACTACCTGCGCTACGGCACCACCATGCGCGGCATGATGACCGAGCACGGCGTGCGCGCAGACGATTTTCTCGCCTATGTGCACAAGATCGACCACTCGCCGCTCGAACCCAATCCGGCGATGGGGGCAGCGATCGCAAGGCTGCCCGGGCGCAAGCTGATCCTGACCAACGGCTCGACCGACCACGTCGATGCGGTGCTTGGCCGGCTCGGCATCGGTCACCATTTCCAAGGCGTCTTCGACATCATCGCCGCCGAACTCGAGCCGAAGCCCGCACCGCAGACTTACCAGAGGTTCCTGAAGCTTCATGACGTCGATCCCATGAAGGCTGCGATGTTCGAGGATCTCGCGCGCAACCTGGTGGTGCCGCACGCGCTCGGCATGATCACCGTGCTGGTGGTGCCCGACGGCAGCCGGGAGGTGGTGCGCGAGACCTGGGAGCTGGAAGGCCGCGATGCCACCCATGTCGATCATGTCACCGACGATCTGACCGGATTCTTGCAGCGGCTCGTCACAAACCCGTAGCCTCTCAACAGGCGTCGCCCCAGCGAAAGCCGGGACCACGGAGGAAAGAACTCTACCCCGGCTGGAGAGGAGTCTGCCTTGACTCCGGCGCCCCAAATTCCGAAAAAGCCCGGCAAATTCCCGTCATAGTCCCCGCACGTCCAAGGATCGCCCAATGTCCCTCTCCGCCCTCGAATCCACCGTCAACGCCGCGTTCGACGCCCGCGAAGGCATTTCGACCTCGACCAAGGGCGAGGTCCGCGACGCCGTGGATCACGCGCTGGAGCTGCTCGACAAGGGCGAGGCCCGCGTTGCCGAGCGCGAGGCCAGCGGCACGTGGAAGGTCAATCAGTGGCTGAAGAAGGCGGTGCTGCTCTCGTTCCGCCTCAACGACATGGGCCAGATTCCCGGTGGCCCGGGCAAGGCCTCGTGGTGGGACAAGGTGCCCTCGAAGTTCGAGGGCTGGGGCGAGAACCGCTTCCGCGACGCCGGCTTCCGCGCGGTGCCGGGCGCGATCGTCCGCCGCTCGGCCTTCATCGCGCGCAACGTCGTGCTGATGCCCTCCTTCGTCAATCTCGGCGCCTATGTCGATGAATCGACCATGATCGACACTTGGTCGACGGTCGGCTCCTGCGCCCAGATCGGCAAGCGCGTGCACATCTCCGGCGGCGTCGGCATCGGCGGCGTGCTCGAGCCGCTGCAGGCCGAGCCGGTGATCGTCGAGGACGATTGCTTCATCGGCGCGCGCAGCGAGGTCGCCGAGGGCGTGATCGTGCGCAAGGGCGCGG
>Ga0099824_1009035_pt1 | contig 12466 bp, 5 predicted proteins | sample SiratrowhiteBW_FD_76837 | JGI IMG/M metagenome (GOLD analysis project Ga0099824, IMG submission 76837) | Root nodule microbial communities of legume samples collected from California, USA - Siratro white BW | ecosystem: Host-associated > Plants > Roots > Nodule | place: USA: California... | reverse complement strand
TATATATATATATATATATATATATAACTTTGGTTACAAAATTATCTAAATTGAGGGATCCTGGTTCCACAAAAAATTGAAAAAAAAAACGAACAATTCTTGATAAACTTTGCAAGAGCTAAATTGAACATAATTGGTCTGGTTTAGATGCCTAATTGAGTGGAGAGATCGAAGAGTGAGTCACCTTTGGAAATGACAATAGCACAAGCCTACAAGCCTAGCGTGACCTGACTATAATAAATCTTGTCTATATTAAATAGAGATATTATTTTCTTTGTTTTGAAAATTCTTCAGAATCGTTGGTGCCAGTTAAGAGATTTGAACATTGCCAACTTCTCGTCCACATAAGTTTCAAAAGATGACACCTCCCGTTACTTCTTAAGCATATCATGTTCACAACACAGGTGGCTCTGATGCATGCAAAAATAGATTGTAGCATTGAAATGGATAGAAAGGGCATTTTCAGTTTTTATTTTATTTTTCAATTATGATTCTAAACGATATTTGTCACGCTGAATTTTGAACAAAGAAGAAGGAAAATACATTACCGTATTTGGACGCTATTCATAATACCATCTTTCTAATTTAAATGCATATACTCACTTTCTTTCTATATCATATTTTTTTCTTATTTTGTTTGTACTATAGAAAATAGTAGCATACAGTTAAAAACACTGCTAGTTTGCAGAAGGGGGTTACAGGTTAAGATAAACAGTTTCTAGGCCAGACCTAAAAAGATAAAGTTATTTATATGAATAATTCAATTTTATAAAAAATATTATTTTGTAAATGTTTCAAAACTTAAATTTATCCAAATCTTTCTTCCAATATGTCACGAAAATTATTTACAATTCACTTTGCACTATTTTTATAATAATTTTCTTTTCAATGTATGGTGCCAAACAATTAGTTGAAAGTTCAACTTAGTTTTGTTTCATTATTGGAAGTCAGCAAAATGTAACATCAAAAAGAGTATAAAAAAATAAAAACGGGTATAAAACAGAGAAAATATATGAAAAAGTTGATGATGAAAACAAAAAATATTTATTAATTGTCTCAATATATTCATTTCCTAATTTTAAAGTGATCACAGTCTTTTTATTAAAGCAATTAATTGAGTTACCAGCTTTATTATGAATTTTGATTTTATATAATCTACTATTTAATTTATTAAATTTTATGAAACATTGTATACAATCAAAACAATCTTATATAGAATATTTTTAATTACATAAAAATATATAATTATATCAACTAAGATAATTTTTATTCTTCATAATATTTTTTATTAAGTTGACTTCCTTGCTTCCTATATGATTTGCGTTGTGTTTTTCTCTATCAAATCATTTTCTTGTGTTAAAGTTAGTTATACTTTTCATTTTCTTCATATTATTTTCTAAAATATTTTTTTTACATCCTTGATAATATTAAAACCATGATGTGATAAAAGTGGTTATCCTTGTAACATTTATGAGATAAAATTATAAAAAAGTTACAGGTTGGCATTTAATTGTTATGGGAAACGACAATTTGGTACAACAAACATGGTTGTAATGTTTAATGTACTTGCAAGAAAAATTTGTCAATATAAATTAAGATATATAAATAACAAATTATTATAATTAACTACATGATAATGTGTACAACCGGTCCCATTTTCAGCATGTTTTGTATCTTGTGAGTGTATTGCCGGCAAAAAATTATTACAATGGGTACTCAAAAGATTCATAGATTTTTTTTTTTTTTTTTTTTAATTCACTTTACAGTAGTTTAGGCTAAATAAAATAATAATGCAAGACAAACTCTTCCACACAAAATACTCAAATAATACAACATAAATTATCAATAAAATCTAAAATAAGTTATTAAACTCTCAAATAATAAAATATAAGAAGAATAACAATAATCAATTTTATAATAAAAATCCAATTACGTAATAATAAAATGACATTCCAATTCAATGTAACGTAAATAGTACCACCAAATATTTGTTAAATACACATTATATCATATATTTAATTAAATTGGTTATTATGTGTTTTATTAATAACCTGTACTAATTAAAATAAGTTTTACAATATTCTAATAATAATGGAGCTTCCATTATCTATGAGATTAATGTTAGTTTATTCTAACAGTATTAGTTTAATGTATTCATATTTTCATTACATTAAAATATATGATTTTATTAAATAAATAAATAAACGTGTGTTTTGACATTTGTATTAAATTTAATCTTGACTTCAGATTATATCATATCAATTAATTATATGAGTAATTAATTCAAAATGAGAAAAATAATACAGTTTGATATATATTCACATTTAATTTATAAAAATAGCATTAAAAAATTTATGTAACCATTATTTTTAAAAAGAAAATTATTTAATTATTTATTAAAGGATTTTCAAGATGACTTATATTAATATAACTGATTTATATATTTTTTGTAATGATATTAAATTTTACTCAATTAAACAAACTCAACTTTTAACAATTAAATTTAGGTTCTTTTAATTATTATTAGACCCTCGGTTTACTAAACTTACTATCATGATTTAAACTTATAGCACAATTTTTTTATGATTTTTATTTTGAAAAATAACATTCCCCAAAGATATTGTTTATTGAAAATATGTTTACTTAGGTTTTTTCATAAAAATATTCATAAAGGAAGAGTGAGAGCCTAACTCTCTTTTTTTAGTTGACATACTATAAAAATATCACCTTGTTCTTTTTAAATTATTTAAGATGGTAAATAAATAAAAGTTTTTGAGAATATATATATATATATATATATATATATATATATATATATATATATTATAAAAGTTCGTAGTAATGCTTAAGCAATAAGGATGTGTACTTTTCTAAACTCAGCTTATTTCTATTGAGTTTTATCATATATGAAAAGGGATATTCAAATTTTGGACAATATAAAATCTAAAGCAACGCAAACCATATGTAGAAATATGCAACAATTTCGATTTAATCCCATCATTGGTTTTTTAAATCATGGTTGAGATTCAAGCTATGACTTTAATCAAAACAGGCTCGGTTGCTCATTTCATGTCAAATTAAACTACAGAATGTTTTTCAAATACATGCTTTTGATTTGACAATTCTATATAAATTATTTTGATATTTTTAAAAGTATAAAAATTTAGTCATTTTTAAAAATTCATCATTTTTTTTAAAGCTGGGAAATACTAAATCTATGTCTTCTTTTTTAAGTTTAAAGACAAAAAAAATTGAAAATTTTGCAACATTTGTCTATTTATAAAGATTAAAAATACAATTTTTTCATCAATATAAGAAATGATAGATTGAAACTCTTTGAAGGAAAAAATTCACTTAAAAGTTCAATTTAATAATATAATAATATATATTTAAGTAGTAATACTTTAATTAATTTTTTTTACATTTTAACTTAAAATTCTAATTTATATTATTATATTATTAAAATGAGTTGTAAAGTATGTGTATATATTTTATAGGTCTGATTGAAAATAGTAGAAATGTGAGAAGTGTCTAAAATCTTAGGTGGGTAGCTCCAGAAAGACAATTAGGGTTTTCACGTGAAGAAATAGTGGATGTCCCCCATTAAGGTGCTACAACACTGAGAGAAGATGCTTCATTTATATCCGTCATTCATGTCTCTACAATACCCAATTATGGATCACATGTCATCTGTCAACTGCTTCAGTGTCACTGGATTTCCTTTCTGGGTTTTCCTTGCTTAATCTCTACCTTCACATTAGCGTCACCATCAATCTTCTATTCAAAAACAATCTGGATTTTGAAGCTATTATTCCTTGGTCCAGTTTTTCATCTTTCCTTGGAGTGTAAATTACGTGTTCAACTGAGCCAAAATTGCCCCTTCAACAACAGCCTTAGAAGCTAGCTAGATGGAATGACAGCAATAATGTAAGCATGAACGGAGACTTTTGATGATTAAATGTCAAAGCAAAATGGTTCATGATATGTAAGGACCCCTGGGCTAGTAAAAAGTAGGAACCTTGCCAAGTCTGCGTCTTATTCACAAAAGAAGTGTCATTGATTTTGTACAGCAGATACATATTTCGCTTTTACTTGAGACTTAATCAACGTCTCTGCAAAATGTGGACTTGTTTTTATCTGTTTTCACCCCTCCATGTTTTCTGTCTTCTCCTTTTCTTTGAAGAATATTTGTCATTTATTTAGGACATATAATTTGTCCTAAAATCAAAAGCCATTTCACCCTCAACATACAAGGAAAATGTTTCTTAAGGGGCACTAACTTGTGACCTAAAGAACATGTCATGCATGCAAACACATTACTAGCCAGGCTTGTTTGACACTTTCGCCAAGCTCAAGCATCATGATCCACAAAACACAACATCACATCCATTTGAACGATGATTTTGGCATCAGAGGAACAAGGGTACATGAAAGATGAAGGCCTAGGCTACCAAGATAATCGGAAGTTACTCTAACGGGAATGGTCGTGAAGGACAGGGTGAAAACCAAACTGAGTGATAAGAAAAGTCGAGTTGCAAGCTGTAACTCGACTGTGTAAGCTAGCTTACATGTGAGAGAAGATTCCCTGCCTCCATGTGGTCTTCTTTTGCAACCACCTATCTTCTGTGTTTCTTCCTACTTTTCTTGGGTTGTTGAGTAGTGTGAATACTTTTTTCCTAGGTTTCATAATTGCAATCTCGTTCCTTCATATTTTATTTCAATAACAGAAATTATACAGACTAAATACATACCACAAACTAAAATTTAGTTGGAAATGTTCTCCTACTGGTTTCTAAGCCTGGTTTGCTCGCATAATTTTCTCTGCATATTTAATTTTGGGCAAAAGATAAGTTAATGCTACTCTTCCTACATTATCTTCTCAGCATCTTATAATAAAAATATGAAAAGTATTTGTCAAAAACATAAGAAAACAACAAATTTCTACATTTAGTAAACAAGAGGATTAATTTAGAATTATTCTTTAGAAGAATGCCAATAAAGGAATGTAATAAGATAAGGACGGTTGAATGCGATACTAACAAATACCTTAGTTGAGTATTACGAATGTAAAAAAACTACCCATCAAAGATTCCCTGCCTCCATAGTGGTCATTGCAATAACTGTATGTTCCGAGTGCTTTCTTCCTTCTTTTTATGGATAGTCATCAAAGATTCCCTGCCTCCTTAGTGGTCTTTACTACCACCTCACGTTCTGAATGTTTTCTTCCTTTATAGGGGTTGTTGCGCTCAGTTTAATTAGGTAAGTAGCGTAAATGCAAACACTATTCCCACTATTCAGGAACACATAATTGCTATCTGTTTTCTTCATTTTTGTCCCCAAGCGATATACTGTTACACCAAACCAAATACACACCCCTGATTTAGCTGGCAGGATTATCTCAACTTTCCCTCTCGACCAGGGTTACTCGCATTCTCTTTTCTCATCATCTTAGGTTTTGGGCAAGAAAAAACTAATTGCTAATCTTCCTAATTATTCTCTAATCAATCTTCCTAACATTTTATAGAAAAATATATTACATAAAAACACATGTTTAACATCTTAAAAACATTAATACTTTATGCATTTAATAAATAACAGGTTAATACTTGCAAAAAGATATAGAACTTTTCTTTGGAAGAATGCAGTACTAACAAACACCATAGTCCGGTAGTGCGAATGCAGAACCGCTCATCAATGTAAAAAACATTCATCTCAGACAAAATTATTTCCTTTATAGTCTTTATACCATAGTCAACAGCTGCCAAGAAACGGATTACCTTTTTTCTTTTTTTGTTTTCCTTCAGTTCGATCCCAAGATAAGCATATAATGTAAACACAGTAAGTCTTTCTACAACTAAACCGAACAGTGGTTGTTGAGTTTCTGATGTTTCTTGGCCGTCCTAGTTACTTTCCACAATCACCTAGTACTATGGGATCAACATTAGAAATACAGCTTCTCCCCATGCAGAGCAGGAAGTGGGACAGTAGTTATAATTAACACACAGAACTGCTACCGTTAAACGGTTAGTGATTACAAACAACATTGCGAAAGTAAATTGGATCAAGGTCGTCATATCAGTGGTTACCATCTTCGAGGTTGTCATTTCTATCGGTAGTAAGCCTGCTGATAAGTGGGTGCCAAGACATTTCCATAGCCACCATATGCAGGATAGTTCATAGGAGCCGCTGGGTAAGACCCTGCCATAGCTGGTGCAGGCTCCGGCGAATAAGCAGCATAAGGATTTGCTGGGGGACTTCTGCTGCCATACATGTGGGGTGGGGAAGGGTATGGTGGAAGAGCAGCTGGGTATTGCCCGTGTGATGGAGACCTAACAAATGTAGGAGCAGCAGGGAAAGATGATACATACGCATTCGTCAAACGCCCAGCTTTGGCTGGTGGCATTGGACCTCCATTGCTGTTGCTTGCTCGAGTTCTCTTATTGGCAGGAACAGCAGCCGGTTTCCTTTTCTCGGTCTTCACTGTCTTCACCTTCTCCAACTGTTCAAGTCGCTTCTTCAGATTTTCTGGAGGGAAATCAGCCTCAAGTTTGTATTCTTCAATGCATTTAATCACAGCCCTGAGTGCAGACTGCTCTTTCCTTGCAGCTAGGTACTGCCAAATTTCATTCAACACCGAAAACAAAAAAATCGTCAATATATTAAACCCACCTCTTGTAAAAAGTCAACAAAACAACACCACACAAATAGAGCGTTTTTACCATTTCCAGCCCTTTTTTCCTTCCAACTAATCAAAGAAGCAACACAAATAGATGAGAAGAATCAGAAATCAGATCAGTATCTAACCAAGTACTAAACAATAAGACCCTGAAAGATATCACCACTCTCTTCCCCTATCTAAAACTGAATCGTATAGGCATATTCTTTCTAATAAGCTGCATCCTCTGTCTATACAAAATAAACCAAAAATAGAAACGTGTATCAAGCATCAACTACACATTCACAGCTATACTCGTCAAGCATGAAAGAAAAGACAGTTCAGCCTCCACAAATTGAACTAGTAAGGGCTGGTTTGGATAAACTACTCAATAAGCTTTACTAGAGGAACGAAATAAAACGAATCAAACTACTTTCCCATGAGCTAGAATTAACTTGACACTTAACTTCCATAAAAGTTCACATTTAACTTCTCCAGAAGTTAGAAAATAACTAATATTCATTTTACCCTGTTATTTTTATCTGATGCAAATATTTCTGGAAAAGTTTTACTCGTTCGAGTACCAAATCAAACCAAACCACACAAAAGCAAGGACAGAAAGGAAAAAATACCGCTGCTCGGCCTGCATTATTAGGATCTTCCAAAATAGAAGCCGCAACTTTCTTAGCATCCTTGAGAAAAGACTTCAACAAGGGAACAGGAGGGAACTTGTCCACAAGACCCACTTCATATGTAAAATGAACCGCATCAAGCTGCTGCCCTTTGCTGATCAACTCTTCAATCATATCTAAAAACAATACCCAACTTTCAGCAAACAAACAACAAATCCACAAAATCAATTTGCAGAGAACCGTAATTGTGACTATACCAGGCATTTGCTGAGTAAGACCAAGCGAAAGCGCGAGCTTCGGCATCTGTTTCCTCCAAGCCGAAGCAATAACAAGCTTCCGGTACAAATCCAAGTCCTCGTTCTTGACAATCCCGAAGGTAACCACGTGCTGCAAGAAGGTGTGGACGTCAGGTGTCTTCACGTTTTCCACGCCGCCACGCTCCTCCAGGCTGGCCTTCCAAGTCTCCGCTATCTCCGTGGCCTGCTCCTTCACGGTGGGGGTGACCAACAGCCTAGACTTTCCGATGACAGGGTCGACGACAACCGGAATCAGAGACTCGAGGACAAGGACGCAGGCCCAGCCAAGGTCGTGGCCGGCCTTCTCCCCTCTCTTGTCGACCGGAAAGACCTCGGAGATGGCCTCCAGGACGAATTTGGCCGGATCGACGCATTCGGCGAGGGCGACGGGGACCTCGGCGCGTAATCCGTCGAGCTCCTTCTTCTTGGCGCTGAGGAAGGTCCAGAAGCCGAAGGCATCCATGCGGAGGCAGAAGGACTTGAGTTTGAGCACGAGGCCGGTGGCGTCGTCAACCTCGCCGCCGTCGTCATCCCCGTGGTCTTCCAGGAAAGAGGATAGGGCGGCTGTGCGGCGCGTGTCGAGCGTGCGGAGGGCGATCTGGAGCGTGGCGTCGAGGGACGTTTCGCGGCGGTCGAGGAGGCGGAGGGAGTCAGAGGTTGCGGAGTCGAGCGTGCGCATCTTGCGTTTTAGGGCTTCAGATTTGTGCTTGAGGTCCTCCTCAAGAGAGGAGAAGTGGTCGGAGAGCTCCTTCCAGAGGAGGGTGCAGCTGGTCATTAGAGAGGTTTGGCGCTGGAACTCGTCGAAGCTGGGCTGAGTCAACTCGCTCAACTCGCCAGGATCGGGGATGGACCCCATGGTAGCGAACTCAAGAGGGAACACACGAAAACCCTACCTCGCTCGCTCACTCACTGCGTTCAATCAATCAGAGAAGAAAGAAAGAAAGAACTAAGCAAAGAGTAAAGGTGGTGGTGGTAAAATGAAGTGAAGAGTGAGGGAAAGAGCTTGTGCTGACGTGGATGGGTAAGGTGGAGACACGTGTTGTCGTTGTCTGAAAAAGGTGGTTGAGGGGCGATGCTACAATGCGCTGGCTGTGCGTACCGGGAAACCAACTAGGCCAGCTTCTATAAATTATTTATTTTCACTTTTCAAAATACAAAAAAAACAAACACACATGTTGCTGTATATAGTATATACTTGTTTTTAGTATATCTGCTTTTAGATAATGTTTCAAAATTATAGCCCTGGAAATAAGAAAGTCAAAATTCAAATATACTCTTTTTATACAAGTTTAAGTACTGTAATTTAATCAGATATTATTATGTAAAATAAAAATCACGATTGAATAAACCTAATTAAAATTTAAAAATTGTTAATCAAACTTCATATCAATAAGTTAAAAATGATGAATCTAAAATATTAAAATAATAGTAAAGAAATAATCACCTAATCTTGAAAATAGTAGCATTCCTTGATAAGAATAACTTTAAATAGCAACATGTTCGGAAGAATTTCCTTATAAACATTTTTAAAATAATTAAGTGAAAAAATTAATATTTTTATAAATTAGAATTTATTTACGTTACATAAAACAATTTTACACGCCTTTTCTTATTTATACACAAAATAATTTTAACTCAACATTTATTTCATTTTTTTTAATTCTTATAAAAAAACTAGTTCAAATAAGTTCTAACAATATAAGGATAAGAAAGGCTTCCCGCTTTGGATTGGAAATAGATACTAATATGCAATAACAGCAGGGATTTATCATTTTTCACATAAAACTTCACCCCCTTAGTCACTGTCTCTAAATTTAGTTACTAATTTTAAATCTCAAAACTCACAATTGGGTTCCCAGTTTATAATGTGCAGGTGTTAATAATTTTATTTTTACTTTTACAACATATTTGTTATTTTTCTCCTAAAAAAAGTTATTGTCCCAATTATTATTTTTATGTTGATAACTGTTATTTGTATTTTGATATTCATAAAATAATAGAGAACAAAGTTATTAATTATAGTATGTTTATTGATTATAAATATAATCAGAGCAACTATACAATGCCCACTACCAAGCTAAAGTTACTTGTAATCAAATACATGAGCATATGTTCAATTTAAGACTGTATTCAATTAATCTATTTTGATTCTATCAATTTATTTTTATTTATCATATTATCTTTAATTCTATATTAACTATCAAAATATTACGTCAAATTGTACAATTAAAATAATTATAATGGTAATAACAATAATTAAAAAATATAAAATTAATTCAAAATATATTTATTTAAATTAATATGACAATTTATTTTTTACAATGAATCCGTCAATCAATTAAAGATAAGTTTCATCTTACTGTATACAAATTGAGATGGATTTTATATTAGGTTAAATTGTTAAATTAAACTTAAATTTCACTAATTTTAATCATATAGTGATCATAAATCTAAAATTATGAAACAATATATGGACAAAAAAAATAAAATAAAAAGTTTTATTAGTTCGATAATTCGAAGAAGAACGTCTGAAGTAAACTTAACTAAGCTCACTAATTACTTTAGTTTAGTTCTGTTAATACTTAAATAATATAATTTACCTTTAATGCGTGAGAAAAGAAGAAGAAGGAAATCTTATTTAGACAGTACAGTTTTTTAATAAACATTTAATGAGATTCTATTATTTTTACTTTTATTAATATGATGTGGGAACAATATAGTTTGTTATTTAATGTGTGAAAATATTTGATATCGATCACAGATATAAATTAAAGTTTAAACTAATTACAAAATATATACAAATATATTAATTTAACACTTACATACACAAACCTCGTATTAAAAATTATCTTAAATTTCTCTATCATGCCTTCATTTATTCTTACTTTAATATCCATGGAAAATAGAATAAAGTTATAATTTGTGTTGAAAAGAATGATATTAGAATTGTAGAAGAATATTTTATAAAAATGATTGTGTCCTAGGAAACATGATAATAGAGGCGTATGGGACGAGAAGAAAGAATGTAGAATAGTTGTATAAGAATGGTACAGAGAAGAGAAGGAACTTTCCCAGAAATCGAAGATGGATCTGATGACAGAGAGAGCGACAGAGAAGAGTGGAGCTCCACATGGGAGGAGTCAGATAAAGTGGTAAAAGTGAGTGAATGGAATGAAAGATAAGATAGTAATTTAAATTAAATTCAAACCAAACAGACAAACACTATAAACATTGTACAGTACCTGCTATCACACACAGACACATGCATGCGTACAAATCTCTGTCTCTGTTGGGATAACCTATAATTCTCCCTCCACACACATTCTTTCACTTCCATCTCTCTTTTTTTTCCAAATCAATTTTATATTTCCTTCTATAACATTATCCTTTCAGGGTTTTTTATTTTCATTTTTCTTTAAGTGCTCTGAACCACCATATCAAAGGCTTTAGTTAAAACAACAAAATAAACTTTTTTTATAAAAAACTATCTGGAATTACGATAATGTACACCAACAACATTTTTGATAAAAAGAAAATCATATTATATAATTTTAAAGCCTCCTTGCTTTTTTAGATAAAAGAAAATCAGAAAAGAGAAAATTATAGCCGCCTAGGTAAAAATATCCTCAATACACAAGTTACTGTTATTTTCTCCTTAAAACTAATTATATCTCCAATTTACATACTGATGGATCATATGCGAAACAACTAAATCAAACAAAATTTTGATTTGGAGATGGCTATATTATTCATATACATGAATGTTAAGATTAATAGTCCATTAATACTAACTTTGAAACGTAATTATTTATACATATATGTAAACCCCTTTATGATAGCGTGATTCGACCATTCACGAACACGTTAATATACACGTCTAGGAACTTAGAAAAAGGTTACTTTAATTTCTGGGCTAAGACAAAACATGCACCTCCCAAAAATACGGTATTGAAAACCATTGCTAAAAAGATAATGCTAACGCACATATACATATATAACAGAGTTTCAAGAGGTTTATTCAGTATATAATACAGTTTAATACAAAAACTCAATTGAGTATCTAGTTCATTTTGTTAAATAAAACTAATTTCATTAGTGATCCTGCCAATTCAAAATACATAAATTTGTTTTCAACCAGAACAAGAATAAAAAATAAAAACACGGATTTGCTTTCAATGAGCACAAAGAATAAAAAATAAAAGCATACATGATACTTGAGGCACTTCTAGGCCTAATTAGGTTTCCATGCTTAAGAATGAAAACAAAAAATAAAATCATTACTAAAAGGAAGCTAAAATCTTTACCCAAAAAATACGTGGACTGAGAGTTTTAACAGCGACGACAACTAACCAATGTAGCACACCCGGATAATTAAAACACCAACTGGAATGGTACCGATTTCTATATAGACAATACATTAATTAGATTTAAAAACACCAGCAATACGATTAGCTAATAATTAAAGAACAAATCAATTATACACTAACAATATAATACAATTTTCACTATCTTCTAATCATAACTTATCATGGATGATAAATTTATTAACATTTATAATCGTTATCTTAAAAATCATATCAATAAGTTATTTAATTAGCAATGTATAAAATATTGAACTCATTTAAATGCATAATCAACTAAACTTATTCAAATGGAGGTAAACATGAAGAAACCAAAAGAAGAAAATAGAAGATAAAGAAATGTCATTTTTTGGTCTTTTAAACATATATATGTACAAGGTAAGAATTGCTGTCTGTGTGTGTCTATATATATATATATATATATATATATATATATATATATATATATATATATAAAAAAATATACACAAGGGAAAAAAAAAAATAAAGTGGGGGGGAGAGAGGGTGTTTTTCTCTTTTTTT
>Ga0099824_1009034_pt1 | contig 12466 bp, 7 predicted proteins | sample SiratrowhiteBW_FD_76837 | JGI IMG/M metagenome (GOLD analysis project Ga0099824, IMG submission 76837) | Root nodule microbial communities of legume samples collected from California, USA - Siratro white BW | ecosystem: Host-associated > Plants > Roots > Nodule | place: USA: California... | reverse complement strand
ATCGACTAGGATTCAACAAAATTTCTCCTATCTACTATTGAATATTCGTTGGTCTACTTATTGTAACTTAAAAAAAAATTATGATATAAAAATATCATACTATTATTTAACTATGTTTCTTGTAATTATAAATAGAATAGTTCAGTAGTTCATTTTTATAAAATTTCAATCTTTTTTTATAATTTCTTTTTGAATTATTTTCAAGATAGATAGATTGAAGTTTTGAAAGCTTTTAGATTTGGAAGAAACGACAAAAAGCTGATAAAGGAAGGGAGAATTCTAGTCAATAAAATTTGTAAATAGGTAAATTTAAGTATGTATATTCTTAGGAGTTTTTTTATAAAGTTTTTATTTTTTTAATTGAATTTTGTCCATGGAGCAACGATGTTTAGGATTTTAAGATATAATTGAGTTAAAATTTGAGTCACTAACATTTTTATATGACAAAAGGAGTTAATAGAATCTAAGAAATTAACATTGATAACGACTAGAATGTATGATATGTAATTATCCTAGTGATTGTAATATACGTTTATTTGAAATCTTATTTTTGTATTATTTTTTTATGTTTGAGTCATGATTTAATCGTTTGTTGATGATATAATTAGGAAAAATTTGTTTGTTCGGGTGAAAATTATGGAGCCTTTTGCTCAAACAAAAGTATTCTGATGTTGAGATGTCATATTCAATTCTCACTCAAGCGAAAGTGTGACCGTGCTTATATGATCTAGATAATGTAATTTTCACTAAAATGATAAATTTTTTACTTAAATGGGAAATTTTTTTCTCAACTAAAAAATGCTTAAAAAAAAGTTTAGCTGAGGCTAAGACAACTTAATAATAAAAAAAGATTAATTCAAGTAATTTTTGCTCAAATGAATAGATTGTCGCTTAAGAAAAATCATGTTAAATATTTTTGAACTTCTAAGATGAAATTGAAATATTATTAAATAATTATGTACTTCTAATAATTCTGTTGATAAGATGTACATTACTTAGGAAAATATAAATTATATTTAGTGTAGTGAGCTATGTTAAAGTAGCAAATTCAATAAGATCTTAAGCATAAAAATTGTGTTTTTTAGAAAATGTTTCAGTTACATGTTATTTAATATATATGATTTAATATATAAATATACATAAACATGATATTATTATATAAATTTACATAATATATTACTTATATAATGTTATTATATAAATTTACATAACATATTACTTATATGAATTATTATTTTTAAATCGTTAGCTTAATCTATATTTTGTCGATTGTTTGTTATAATATAATTGTACAAGTTACACATATGGACTAAATGTTTTAATATATAAATTGGATGCCTCTGAATCCAAGAATAAACTAAAAAAGGAAATGATTTTGTAATATATAAATATATAATATAACATAATCCGGTCTAGATTCTTTATATATATATATATATATATATATTACTATTGTGTAGGAAATATTAGAATTTCTGAAACAATTTTAGAGTTGTTAGAATTATGATATCAAAGTGGATGATATTTTTGTTCGATCTTAAGAAAATGAGTCTATTAAGTTTTTGTTGTGTGAAAGATGTGTTGATAGGTATATAGGATAAGAAGTTAGGAAAGGAATTTATTTACTACCCTATAATTTGCTTGTTTGTAAGAAAATGACGCTTAAACCACCGACACCACCAAGCAACCTCATTTTCTCTACCGGTAAATATAATACCGTGGTGTGAGTAAAATAATAAAATTATATATTTTTTAAAATAAACAAGTTGTGTATCATAAAAAAGTGATTACAAATTGTTAAATTTGTGGTATGTGGTTTTGTTTTTCTGTTTGAAAACTCCAAAAATGATATTTCATTCCGTGTGAGAGAAATTATTCACACTCTGAGATAACTTGTTGGATAAGAAAAAGTGATGAGCATTTGAATTGAACGTCACCGTTTCATTGAATTCCATTTTCTGGTGGAAAGGATCATGGATTCGGATCGATTCACTACTTGCCCCTTCTGCAATTCATGTCTACCCTTATCTCAGCTCACCGGGTATGTCTCTGTTCTGTGTAATACACATTCACGTTCCTTCATTTCCTTTTGTTCCACGTCTGAATATGATTCTGCAAAAGCAGGCACGCCAATTTTCATTTTTCGGAACTCCAGCATGATTTTGACCTGCCCCCAATAATTCCTCGCTCTCCCACTGGCAATGCACCCGCTCAATCTCTTCCGGTAACACCTCCTTTGTTGCTCATTTTAGGAGGGTTTCTTTGTGATTGATTTTGAATGTAAATCGCATGGGCTTAATTTTGATTTGTTGAATCTGAGCACTATCTACTTTCTGTGCAAAAATTTCTGTTAAGGAAAATATTGACCGTCCACCCCGTTTTAGGGTAGATTTGGGGTGGGAGGAAAAAAAGAAGAGGTAGATAGAAAAGGTGGTAGAAATAGGAAAAAATGAGGTAGAACGAAATCGAGGAGAAAATGCTTTTTTACTCATTTCGTTACACTGCAAGTTTTAGCTTGTAAATAATGTATGGTCTAAAGTAGAGGAGTTTTTCTGCTATTAGCTATTCAATGTGTGCTGTACATTGTCCTTTATCATGTTTTGCAGATAGAGCACGCAGACTATGTTTCACTTTCTGGAGCAAAGTATTCGCGTGGTGGTGAGACTAGTAGCAGTAATGGGGAGTGCAAAATGAATGACAAAATATCTTGCTTGATTGTTTCTCAGCCGAGGAGTGAATTTTACAAAGTTGAAGCGGGTTTGATGGCATTGTTGAAAAATTGTTTAGAGTCTGAAAGTGGAAATTCGATTAGCATTTTGTCGGGTTATGTTGATCATTTCCAGTGCCTTGAATCTGAGGATGCCGGATGGGGTTGTGGGTGGCGTAACATTCAAATGCTTAGTTCTCACTTGCTAGTGCAAAGACCTGAAGCAAGGAAAGCTTTGTTTGGTGGTTCGGGATTTGTTCCTGATATCTTGTCGCTGCAAAGGTGGCTCGAGATTGCTTGGAAGAGGGGTTTTGATCCGCCTGGATCAGCTCAATTCAATCATGTCATTGTTGGTTCTAAAAAATGGATAGGAACTACTGAGTGTGCAGCTCTATTGCGTTCCTTTGCTCTTCGGGCTAGAGTCGTGGATTTTGGTCCTAAGGAATCCCAATCCATTCCAGGTTCAAGCGCTGACAATGCCAGGAATGAAATAAGCATTCATAATTTGAATAAAGAGAAAGATAAAGAGGGCAGGGGTTATCACGTTCTCATGGATTTTGTGTGGAATTACTTTTTGGATAAAATCTCAATCCAATTTGGCCAGAAGCATGTTGTGATCAGTGAGAAAACGTGAGTCAGGGCGCATTTTAGTTACAATTTTTAAATCACGCATTATTTAGTTTCACAAGTGTTTTTAGTTTTTGAATGCTTTCTTGGATAGGCCTTTATACTTTCAGCATGACGGTCACTCAAGAACAATAGTTGGAATTCAAGTCAACCATCAACAAAAAAGACATCTGCAATATAATCTCCTAGTTTTGGACCCTGCTCAGGTAATTTATTTTCATTCTTTTTGTCATGGAAAATAAGGGGATAAGAAATTCTAGAACAACAGAGAAGATCCAAGGCAGAGAAAGTTGTGAAATGCAAATATGTTACTGGAATAGAGTTTTTGTTTTTATAATGTATAAAGTCAGTTAGAATTCATAATTAATGGAAGAACTTGCTCCCTAACACCTTCATTCTTTGCTACATTGGCTTCTTTTCTTAATATGTTTATTATTACTGTTACTGAATGGAACTAAACTTGTCTAGAGTTTTTCCCGCCATTGGTACTTTTGTCTTATCAAGTATTCTCCAACTTGTTGAAAGAAAATTTTACATACTTTTATTGACACTTGGGCCAAATTAAACAGCAAAGTATATCAGCATATTAGGATATGCATATTTTATCTATGCATTGTCTGGTTGTATTATCTCGAACAATAAGAGCTGTATAAGACAATCATTTCTTTATTAACTAGTTGGGAGTATTTGTCTTGCTCTCTGTTTAACACACGCTCACATACATTAAAATGGATTTTTGGAAGACGTATGTTGTTTAATGATTATGCTCGATTTCTAGTTTTAAGTTGTAATTTACCATTATAGAGTACAGTCGCTCTTGAAAGATCCCTCAGGCAGAAAGTTGGTTGGGAGGAACTCATAAAACGGGGAATGCATACACTGAAGAAGCCACAGTACCAGGTCTTACTTATTTTAAGAACAAATTATAATTGCATTGCACCAATAAATTATTAGTATTGATGGTCTCTTTTATATTTCAGTTGTGTTATGTTGATCCTGGAATTGCTAGTGAGGGGGAGGTGGAAAAACTAAAAACAATTGATAGCATCTTCCTTGAATTTTAAACCAGCATATAAAGCACTTCCTATCCAGACCCTGTCTTCCAGTTCAGATCATTAGACTATTTTTCTTGGCACTTATTCTGACTATAATTTTATTGCACCGGAGAAGAAATTCAAGAAAAACTTGATTTTATGAATTGATACAACAAGCACTTTGCATAGTTACAGATTAAGGATCTGTATAAAACTGTCGAGTGTAAACCTATGAAGTTTCTTCGAAGCTCTGTAACCTGAACATCCTCGAATAAAGTCCTGACTCTGCTGCTATTAGGGTTGAGTGGGAACCCATCTGTACAAGTTTACCTTTGTCCATTGCAATTATAGTATCTGAGTTTATCACGGTGGAAAGCCTGTGAGCTACTGTTATCTGGGTGGTTCTTGAACGCAAGCCACTGGCTTCCTTCAGATGTATTGCGTTTAAAGCATTTACTATAATTCCTTCTGACTCAGCATCAAGAGCACTTGTTGCTTCATCAAGGAGTAAAATTGCAGGCTTCTTTAGTATTGTTCTGGCAATGGCAATTCTTTGCTTTTGACCTCCGGAAAGCTGGCAGCCTTTCTCTCCAACAACTGTGCTATATCCGTTGGGTAGGTTACTTACAAATTCATGTATGTTTGCTTCTTTAGCAACCTCCACTATTTCACTTTCGGAAGCCCCATTATTGCCATAGCAAATGTTGTCTCTAATTGAGCAATTAAAGAGCAGTGGTTCTTGTTGTACTAGTCCTATTTGTGTCCTTAACCATCTTAGATTATATTTCCGTATGTCTTTCCCATCAATTAATACCTTTCCTCCCTGTGGATCATAAAATCTTAGTAAAAGGGCCAAAACAGAGGATTTTCCAGCTCCACTTGGTCCCACAAAAGCCACCTTCAATCCAGCTTCAATTTGGAAACTGAAATTATCAAGAACAGTGACTTCGGGTCTTGAAGGGTAGTTGAATTTTACATTTTCAAATTCTACATTTCCTTGGATCCTCTCTGGTTGTGAATCATCTGGTGTGTCTGGTTCAATTTGAGTTTTACGATCTAGGGTTTTGAATGCTGGGGTCAGTATATTGATAGCAGAGATGACAGTTGGGATCAGTGTGTATAATTCTGTGATAGATGGAACTGTGAGAGAAAAAATTTGGTATGATCTTATTCCATTTTCAAAGCTGGCTTGATGTCTGTCAACCAGAATTGTTGTGTACCACAGAGCAACAGCATGTGCAATGTTCCATAAGCAAAGGGAGAAGCCTTGAATGATCCCATATTTGATACTTTCTTTCCTATACTTTTTCTTTGGAATTTCCAGGGATATTTTGGCTTTCCTCATTACTTGTTCTTCATGACAAAATGAGGCAATAGTCCTTATGTTTGTTGTGGACTCGGATGCAAGAGCAACAAGCTCAGAATGTGCAGCAGAGTAGTCACCAGAAAATCCTTTGGCAGACTTGGCTTGAATAAGACCACCTATGAAGTGGCAGGGCATCACAGACCAAGCTACCAAACTCATTCTCCAGTTGACAGCCATGCTGACAACTGTTGCTATTAGTATGGAGGAAACACATTGCAGGATTACAGACATTCGATCAGCAATGATGACTTTGACCATAGCAGTGTCACTGATAATGCGTGAAGTCAATGAACCAACAGTATTTTCTGATTTGTCAAACCAACCTACTTCATTACGTAGCAGACCTGTAAAAGTTAAAAGAATTATTGACTGATGTTTGTTAAATCATTCTGGAATTTTATGCATGTGATGTATCATTTTGTGGCTTTTGATCATGCCTCAGTTTTTTCTTTTCCCAGGAAAGAGAAATAAGATTCATTATGGAAATTCTAATAGGAGATATCTGATACCTGAATACAGAGCACGTCTGAGATTTGCCATGGCCTTTTCTCCAACCACTCCAAAGAAGTAATGCTGGATGGTGTGGCTGAATAACGAAAGCATCCCTACTGCAGTGAAGATGGCTGAATAAAGTCCAACTTTCGTTTTTGCATCTTCCTCAAAGTATGTTACTCCGATGGTGATGATGAAGAACCCAAAAAATGGTTTTGAGATGCCAGAGAAAGCTGCTGCAAATGAGCCAATAGAAATCTTCACCAGCTCCCTCTTTCTAAAACCAAACCAAATTCTGAAAAATATATTTCTTTTTCTGCTGCTCATTTCGTTTTGTTCCTTTAGCACAGAGTGCTCAGTAACATTTATTTGGACCTCTTCCTGCACCTCTACTGGTGGTCTAGTTTCAATAGGAAAATCTTCTTGGTGGGCACTTTTATTCTTTGAAATCGTAGCTCTATCCATTTAACATTTAAAGCTGGTTAGAGTGCTTCTTTCTTACTATTTGGTTCGTAGTATACGTAAAAAATGTACATTATATTGTCAATTACCTGGGTTCAGGAACTGGTTCAAGGTTCTGCATGCTAAATAATGTACTATAGAATCTGCTTGTGTCTAACAAACTCTGGTGTGTTCCTGTCTCCGCAACTTGTCCATTCTCGACTACAGCAATCATATCTGCATTTACAACTGTTGAGAGCCTGTGTGCAATCAAGATGACAGTCCTTCCCTGCGTAGCTGTCTCAAGTGCTTCTTGAACCAGCTTTTCAGACTCTGAATCGAGGGCGCTAGTGGCTTCATCAAGCAAAAGGATGGGAGGATTTTTCAGAATGGCTCTGGCTATTGCAATTCTCTGTTTTTGGCCTCCTGATAATTGGACGCCCCTTTCTCCAACCTGGCAACCATCATAGCTGACATATTAGGCCATAAATGTTATGAGGGGAAGGAATATATGTTGCCAAAAGGCATGTTTTAAAGTGCATCTACTTATCCCCATCTACAACAGGTCAGCTGAAAACGGGGCAGGATGGATTGACTCCCTTTTGTTTGGTGGCTTGGAAAAGACTATGCAACTTATGTTATGGTGGGTTAGAAGGTTAGAAGATCATCTCATTCAAACTTCTGTTAATATGAATGGAGTACAGAAAAATCATGTTTTATGGCGATTCTCTTGTGAAGCTTTGTGTAGATAGTAAAATTAATTTTGAAAGAGTCGATTTATGAAGAATTGAAGTTAAATTGGTTTATTTGTATTTGATAATGATATGTTAATAGTGGATTGCAGAATGAATTGTGTTTGGAATGTGAAGTAGAATCACTTTTGAAATACTGTAATACATGTTTTTAAAAATTCAGTGGGTCCTATGCTCATAAATCGTTATCAATCCATTCATGAAATCTTGAATTTTTTTTATCCCTAAATTATTTCTATGGATTAGAATGGATGATAATTTGATCATTATTGAAAGCATTTTTGTTATTAATTTTTAAAGTTAAAGATAAATTATATCGACCTTCCCTGAGGGCTTAACTCAATTGTACTTGGCATTCCTCTTGTTTTAAAAGTCACACTACTTCCTTGAGTTTCAATTATCATTACACTCACGTTCCCTTCAAGTGAGGTTGATTAAAATTATTCTGATGTCCCATGAAAGGAGGTGAATGTAGCTTTTAGAATAAGAGGCTAATTAAGTCAAATCAAATCTTAAGGGAGATTAGACCCTAAATCCCAAGTTAAAATATTGTGTTGAAGCATCCACAATTTAAAAAAAAAGGACCAAAATTGAAGATCTAGTCTCATTTCCCAAGCACCATAATTGAAGGAATTTCGATCCAAATCATGGAGTTTCAGCTCTGGTTTTCTATACCTTTTACTACTTTATTGTCCTCTTTTCTTCCTTATTACTAGTCATATGGCGTTAAATAGAAAAAGGATCAAAATACGTTTAATATATGCATGCAAATAATGTAAAAAATTAATACAATAAAAGGAAGATCAAATATAAAAGTAATATACTAGATTAAATAGCTTACCTCTGTTAGGTATTGATTAGGCAGCTGAGATATGAAAGAGTGTGCATTTGACATTTCTGCTGCCTTCTGAATCTCTTGATCATCTGCCTCCATTTTGCCCACTTTCAAGTTATCCTTGATGGTGCCTGCAAAGAGTGAGGGCTCTTGGGAAACGGCCCCTATGTTTCTTCGAAGGAAGTTCAGATTAAGATCCTTGATATTGTGATGATCAATAAAGATAACTCCTGGAATATGTTAAACAATGTCAGGCTTGGCAACATTGATTGCATACAAGATCACACATTCAATTCCTACAATACAGTTTATTGTCAGCGTAAAGTCCAATTCTTTCGTCTAATTTTGTATCTCATTTAATATGATTTCTTTTTTAGCAATTACTTATGTCAGCCTTCCTTTGTCTTGTGTAACATCCACACCCTGCCGTTCAGCTTTCGTGCGCCAACGGATCTACACTAGCCACTATGTGGCCCAAACAAATGCTATTAAAGTTATAATCCTAACAACTATGTAATGTACAAAATGCTATATTTGCAATTTGGGACTATTACAACACGATGAGTGAGTAACAGCAAAGGGGAATATCAAGCAACCCTCTGTGGATTGGAGACCACCAGCGAGATAAACACATCAACATTAAACATGTGATAAAATAGAGAAATAAAAGAGATGGTGGAAGATTATTTAAACTAACCTCTTGAGGGATCGTAAAATCTGTTAACAAGGGAAATAACAGTGCTCTTTCCACAGCCACTGCTACCAACTAGTGCTACTTTCTTTCCAGCTGGAATTGACAAGGACAGTCCTTGAAGGATAGGTTTGTCAGGCCTTGATGGGTAGGAAAAGTGAACATCTTGAAACTCAATGTCACCTTTGATTTTGCTAGGCATCTTCCCTTCTGATTCATTACTTATCAGAGGCTTTCTTTGGATCACCTGGAAAACTTCATATCCTGCAGCCTTTGCCTGATTGAATACTTGCATGTCTGGTGCTGCATAAGTGAGTGATCTGCAATGCACAAGGAGAGTTTTATCACTTGATCAATAGTTTCTAATCATTTTCTCCATTCTATACAAGCCTGAAGGTAGTGTCTTTCTTCCTTACATGGCACCAAAGAGAATACTCATCACTGCAGCTATTATGTCTCCTGGTGTTGCCCTTCCTGCTCTGACCACAACAGCTCCAACCCACACAATGAGAGCCCAAGAACAGAAAGTCACTGTTTGCAACATCCCTGTCCCAACTCCTTTCACAAGTGCCTCCCCTTTGCTTATAATATATTGCTTATCCATGTTCTCTGTAAAGGATTTGATTGCAGAGCTCTCTCCAACAAAAGCGTAAACCGTTTTTATTTGTGATATTGTCTGCAATATCCACATCAGAGCTTGTTAAAACAAAAATTGGATTCAAGTGGATTGAGCTAGGTCTCATGCTGCACATTTATGTGACACTACAAGTACTATTGTTGTTGAAGACTTGCATTTATTTATGTAAATGTAACTATGTGTGCATATACCTGCTCTATCATAGATGTTGCTTCAGAATGGAAAAGCAATTTGGAGGTTGAAATGATGTTCATTTTCTTGGTGTACGTTGCCCCAATTATAAGAATAAGTGGCACAACCACTAAACAGAGAAGCGTCACTTCCCAACAGCATACGGCAGCAATCACAATTCCAGCAAAGAAAGTTGCGCAGCTAGAGGTGAAGTGACCCAACTGTGAGAAAGAAATTCAGTTGGGATTGAAATATGGTGTGAATGAAGAAAGAGGGATAAAGGTGAAAGTTGTTGTGAGCAATATTGATTTTCTGACCTTCTCACCAATGGCATCTTGTATGACACTCATGTGGTTGCTTATTCCACTGATGACTTTCCCACTTGTTAACTCTGTATCAAAAGCTCCTATCTCTTGGTTCAGGACTGCTCTTAGATATGCTAATCTTAGCCGCACTAACTGTCTTTCACTTGCATACATCCAGCAACCAATTTCTGCGCATGTTTCAAATTGTCAGGAAGATTAATCAGATTGAAAAGCACCATGCATGTGATGCATTCTAGTCAACATGTGTCTTTGCATTGGTTCATTAGTCTACTAAATGAGGTTGATTTCGCCTTAAAATTATAAATTCATACTTCCAATTTAAGGTGAACGGCTAATATTTTATTTAAGCTGAAATAGGTGAAAATGTAATTAAATTTTGTACATGCAAATCTCATAGTAATCCAACGTAAATCTCCACAAAATACATGTTAAGTCTTCAAGAAGTACTGTTGTTGTTGAAGACTTGACTTGTATTTCATGCAGGTTATCAAATATAGAGACACACAATCTCCAGATTCAACATGTGGTGATGTTAAGAGTCATATATTGCCATTTTGGCCAATTTTTTTTTTTTAATTTGATAAGTTTATTGTTAGATTTTAAAATGAATCAAATTTTATATTCTAAAGTGATATTTTTAGTTTATTTGTTATCAAATGCAGGCTAGATCCAGAAAATCCAAGTGGGTCTGTTTAAAGTGTGAGCTGAGAGATCCTTACTGCATCTTCATACATTTTTTATTTCTTCAAAATGTTTATTTTATAAAGACTTTTATCCTGAAGAAGGTTATACTTTCACAACAGTCTAGTCGAGAAAATAAAATTTACTTTTCGGAACACGTAGTTCTAAAAGTCAAATTTTATTTTTTAAAAATTATTTTGAAAATTAAATTTCACTTATGGATTCGAAAATAACTTTTACAATGAATTATTCCGAAAACCAATTCGTAAACCTCTTTTTTTTAATGGCTCATTCGAGATATTATTTCTAGATTCAGAAATAATTTTCAAAATGAGTCATTTGAAAGCCAATTTATATATTCATTCTCTTCTGAAATAGCTCACTTAAAAAGATATTTTTAAATCCGAAAATAGTTTCAGAAAGAAGTCATTATCATAGTCAATTTGTCCACTCCTTTTCTTCTGGAATAACTCATTCTAGAGGAAGTTTCGTATTTTGAATAGCTTCTGGAATGGTTCAATTTGAAAATTATTTTCGGATCCGGAAATAACTATTGAAATGAGCCATTATGTAAGTCATTCAAAACGTGAAAATCCCACCCACCTTCTCCCTTCTTCTTCCACGGCTATAGACACCTATTCACGGCGACGGAAGGTGGTGGAGACACAGTGACAAATGAGAATTAAAATATAAAATGTATGGAAATGGGGATACATGGAGGTGTAGTATTAGAGAAGGGCAAATGAGGCAGTGCAAAGTTTAATCAGGGATATTTTTGGAATATGAAAAATGTATGGAGGTGCAGTGTATTTACATTTTTATTATATTAAAATATATAATTATAAAAATTAATATTAAAAATTATTGAAATAATATAATATAAAAATATGTATAATTTTGTAAAGATAGTGTTAAAAATAATTATGCAATAATTATTTTTAAAAGGGACTCCAATTATCTTTGAAATAAAGAGATATTAATTAATTACTTATTCCATTAAATAAATAAATTATTTTTATTTATTAAAGGGTAAAATTTTCAATTAAAAAATGACAAAAAAGATTATCCAATGTCTCTAAAGGTACTTATGCTTTATAAACAAAACTTTAAGAAACTAATTTCCAATAGACTAATCTTAAAATTTATTTTATTTTAAAAAGATAGATATATTTTATTTAATGTAGTATTCCAAATTTTAAAAGCTGAATTAATTCAAATTTAAATGAAGTAATAATATTAAAGAAATTAAATTTTATAAATAATTATAAATTAAATACATAATGCACCAAATTTTCAAGATGAGTTTAACCTCATAGACCAATCCAAAAAGTTTAGTAGACCAATAAAATCGTGATTTAAATAGAACATGGTCATTTTTGTTCTTACTCATTTAGACAATAATCTAAATTGATATAAGGACCCAACCCAGAGATTTATGCATCACTCCATTTTATAAAAATAGTAATTATTAAAAATAAAACAAAATATTATAGTAAAAATATTGAAAATAGTATTTTATTAAAATATATATATACATATATTAATTGATATATTCCATTATAGTTTCTAAAATTAAAATTAATTTCAAAATTACATAAATTTTAAAAATTTACTACTTTTTTAAAAAAAGAGGTCAAAATGCCTTGTGGATTATATATATATATATATATATATATATATATATATATATATATATATATATATAT
>Ga0099824_1009033_pt1 | contig 12466 bp, 1 predicted proteins | sample SiratrowhiteBW_FD_76837 | JGI IMG/M metagenome (GOLD analysis project Ga0099824, IMG submission 76837) | Root nodule microbial communities of legume samples collected from California, USA - Siratro white BW | ecosystem: Host-associated > Plants > Roots > Nodule | place: USA: California... | reverse complement strand
TTGCCTTTATTCACTGCTGCCATCTTTAAAATTAACTGGATTAAAATCAGTTCATACTGTTAATCATACTCTGAACATCTGTTTGCATAATCAACTGTGATTCTGGATTGTGTGTAATATACTAGATTGTGTAAACATATTAAATCTGGGTTAGCACAATTTTACACTGTAAACTGATTTTTGGGTTTAATTGATTTCTGGGCTTAACTGATTTCTGTGTTTAACTCTGATATATTCCGCTATGCACAATCGATTGTTTACCTGACAGTTCAGAATTACATAGTCAATTGATTGAATAAAGAATTTTCATTCTCTACTTCAAGAATAAATCAGATTTGCGAAAAGTTTTCAAAGTTCAATTCACCCCCCCTCTTGAACTCGGTCTAAACCTTATTTTACAAAACTATGGTTAGAGATTTTACCAACGATTTGTGGAAAATTCTAAAAGTCCTTTTTATTTTTTTATTTTTTTTGACATTTTATTTTCAATTTCGTCTATCTGTACTTGTTAAAAAAATTCTAAAAATTTTTATGTTTTGTTATTTTATGGATTAGAGATTTTATCAAAGAATTTTGGAAAATCATGGAATAATTTTCTAAAAAATATAAACATTTGAAATCCAAAATTCTTCTTAAATTCCATCGTTTACTATTTGTTTTTTTTTTACTCTTTTGGTAATATTTTTTTCCTATTTCACCTATCCAAACTTGTCAAAAAATTCTAAACATTTTTATGGTGCTTTATTGTACGGATTATAGATTTTATCAGATCATTTTGGAAAATTCTTGAATGTTTATTAAAAAAATAGAGATACTTTAAATACAAAACATTTTCAGAATTCCATCGTTTACTATTTTAGTTTTTAATTTCTTAGTGTTTTTGACATCTTTTTTTTCTACTTTACCTGTCTATGGTTTTCAAAAAAAATTGGAAAATTTTTGTGTTGTTTTATTGTATACATCCGAGATTTTATCAAAAAATTCTGCAAAACTATGGTTTTTATTCTTTTTGACATTTTATTTTCAATTTCGTCCATCTGTACTTGTCAAAAAATTCTAGAAATTTTAATGTTTTTCTATTTTATGGATTAGAGATATTATCAAAGAATTTTGGAAAATCATGGAATGTTTTTCAAAAAAATATAGACATTTGAAATCCAAAATTCTTCATAAATTCCATTGTTTACTATTTGTTTTTTTTTATTCTTTTAGCATTTTGGTAATCTTTTTTTCCTATTTCACCTATCCAAACTTGTCAAAAAATTCTAAACATTTTTTTCGTGCTTTTTTGTACGGATTATAGATTTTATCAGAGAATTCTGGAAAATTCTTCAATTTTTATTAAAAAAATAGAGCTACTTTAAATACAAAACATTTTCAAAATTCCATCGTTTACTATTTGCTTTTTTAATTTTTTAGTGTTTTTGACATCTTTTTTTTCTATTTTACCTGTCTATGGTTTTCAAAAAATTGGAAAATTTCTATGTTGTTTTATTGTATACATCCGAGATTTTATCAAAAAATTCTGCAAAACTATGGTTTTTGTTCTTTTTGACATTTTATTTTCAATTTTGTCCATCTGTACTTGTCAAAAAATTCTAGAAATTTTTATGTTTTTCTATTTTATGGATTAGAGATATTATCAAAGAATTTTGGAAAATCATGGAATGCTTTTCAAAAAAATATAGACATTTGAAATCCAAAATTCTTCATAAATTTCATTGTTTAGTATTTGTTTTTTTTATTCTTTTAGCATTTTGGTAATCTTTTTTTTCCTATTTCACCTATCCAAACTTGTCAAAAAATTCTAGATATTTTTTCCGTGCATTGTTGTACGGATTATAGATTTTATGAGAGAATTCTGGAAAATTCTTCAATTTTTATTAAAAAAATAGAGCTACTTTAAATACAAAACATTTTCAGAATTCCATCGTTTACTATTTTAGTTTTTAATTTCTTAGTGTTTTTGACATCTTTTTTTTCTATTTTACCTGTCTATGGTTTTAAAAAAAAATTGGAAAATTTTTGTGTTGTTTTATTGTATACATCCGAGATTTTATCAAAAAATTCTGCGAAACTATGGTTTTTATTCTTTTTGACATTTTATTTTCAATTTTGTCCATCTGTACTTGCCAAAAAATTCTAGAAATTTTTATGTTTTTCTATTTTATGGATTAGAGATATCATCAAAGAATTTTGGAAAATCATGGAATGTTTTCAAAAAAATATAGACATTTGAAATCCAAAATTCTTCATAAATTCTATTGTTTACTATTTGTTTTTTTTATTCTTTTAGCATTTTGGTAATCTTTTTTTTCCTATTTCACCTATCCAAACTTGGCAAAAAATTCTAAACATTTTTGTGGTGCTTTATTGTACGGATTATAGATTTTATGAGAGAATTCTGGAAAATTCTTCAATTTTTATTAAAAAAATAGAGCTACTTTAAATACAAAACATTTTCACAATTCCATCGTTTACTATTTGCTTTTTTAATTTTTTAGTATTTTTTTCATCTTTTTTTTCTAGTTTACCTCTCTGTCTTGCAAAAAATTGTAAAATTTTTGTGTTCTTTTATTATATAGATCCGAGATTTTATCAAAAAATTGAGATATTTAAAATACAAAATTCCAACAAAGTTCCATCATTTACTATTTCTTTTTTATTTTTTTAGCATTTTTGGCATTTTATTTTCAGTTTCACCTATGCAAACTTGTTCAAAAATTATGGAATTTTTGTTGTGTTGTATTGGAAGGGTTAGAGATTTTACCAGCGATTTCTACAAAATTCTAAAAGTTCTTTTTAAAGAAATATTGATATGTGAAATAATTTTTTTTTAAATTCTGCGGTTTACTATTTGTTTTTGTATTTTTTTATTATTTTTAAAGAAATTTTTATGTTGTTTTATTTTATGGATTAGAGATTTTACCAAAGAATTTTGGAAAATCATGGAATATTTTTCTAAAAAATATAGACATTTGAAATCCAAAATTCTTCTTAAATTCTATCGTTTACTATTTGTTTTTATTTTTAGTTTTTCAGCATTTTGGTAATCTCGTTTTCCTATTTCACCTATCCAAACTTGTCAAAAAATTCTAAACATTTTTATGGTGCTTTTTTGTACGGATTATAGATTTTATCAGAGAATTCTGGAAAATTCTTGAATTTTATTAAAAAAATGGAGATACTTTAAATATGAAATATTTTCAGAATTTCATCGTTTACTATTTGCTTTTTAATTTTTTAGTATTTTTTACATCTTTTTTTTCTATTTTACATGTCTATGGTTTTTAGAAAATTGTAAAATTTTTGTGTTGTTTTATTGTATGGATCCAAGATTTTACCAAAAAAATTGAGATATTTGAAATACAAAATTTCAACAAAATTCCATGGTTTAGTATTTCTTTTTTTATTTTTTTAGCGTTTTTGGCATTTTCTTTTCTATTTCACCTATCCAAACTTGTACAAAAATTATGGAATTTTTTGTAGTGTTTTATTGGAAGGGTTAGAGATTTTACCAACGGTTTTTGGAAAATTCTAAAAGTTTTTTTAAAAAAAATTGATATGTGAAATATTTCTTTTTTCAAAATTTTGTGGTTTAGTATTTGTTTTTTTATTTTTTTATTATTTTTGACATTTTATTTTCAATTTCAGCTATCTGTACTTGTCAACAAATTCTATAAGTTTTTATGTTGTTTTATTTTATGGATTAGAGAATTTATCAAAGAATTTGGAAAATCATGGAATATTTTTCTAAAAACTATAGACATTTGAAATCCAAAATTCTTCATAAATTCCACCGTTTACTATTTGTTTTTTTTTTTTTGGCATTTTGGTAATCTTTTTTTCCTATTTCACCTATCGAAACTTGTCAAAAAATTCAAAACATTTTTGTGGTACTTTATTGTACGGATATATGAATTTATCAGAGAATTAAGAAAAGTTCTTGAATTTTTATTAAAAAAAATGGAGATACTTTAAATACAAAATATTTTCAGAATTCCATCGTTTACTATTTGCTTTTTTAATTTTGTAGTGCTTTTGACATCTTTTTTTCTATTTTACATGTCTATGGTTTTCAAAAAATTGTAAAATTTTTATATTGTTTTATTGTATGGATCCGAGATTTTATCAAAAAATTCTGCAAAACTACGGTTTTTTTCTTTAAAAAAATTGACATTTTTGAAATCCAAAATTTCAACAAATTTTCATCGTTTACTATTTCTTTTTTATTTTTTTAGCATTTTTGACTTTTCTTTTCTGTTTTACCTATCCAAACTTGTACAAAAATTATAGAATTTTTTGTAGTGATTTATCGGAATGGTTATAGATGTTACCAATGATTTATGGAAAATTCTAAAAGTTCTTTTTAAAAAAATATAGATATTTGAAATATTTTTTTTTTTTCAAAATTCTGCGGTTTACTATTTATTTTTTTATTTTTTTATTATTTTTGACATTTTATTTTTGAATTCGTCTATCTGTACTTGTCAAAAAATTCTAGAAATTTTTATGTTTTTTTATTTTATGGATTAGAGATTTTATCAAAGAATATTGGAAAATCATGGAATATTTTTCTAAAAAATATAGACATTTGAAATCTAAAATTCGTCATAAATTGCATCGTTTACTATGTGTTTTTTTTTCAGCGTTTTGGTAATCTTTTTATCCTATTTCACCTATCCAAACTTGTCAAAAAATTCTAATCATTTTTGTGGTGCTTTATTATACAGATTATAAATTTTCTTAGAGAATTTTTGGAAATTCTTGAATATTTATTAAAAAAATAGAGATACTTTAAATACAAAACATTATGAGAATTCCATCGTTTACTATTTACTTTTTTTATTTTTTAGTATTTTTGACTTTTTTTTTCTATTTTACCTATCTATGGTTCTAAAAAAAAATTTAAAATTTTTGTTTTGTTTTATTGTATGGATCTGAGATTTTATCAAAACATTGAGATATTTGAAATACAAAATTTTAACAAAGTTCCATCGTTTACTATTTCTTTTTATTTTTTTTAGCATTTTTTGGCATTTTGTTTTCTATTTCACCTATCTATAGTTGTCCAAAAATTATGGATTTTTTTTGTAGTGTTTTATAGGAGGGGTTAGAGATTTTACCAACGATTTCTGGAAAATTCTAAAAGTCATTTAAAAAAAAATATTGATATGTTAAATAATTTTTCTTTCAAAATTCTGCGGTTTACTATTTGTTTTTTATTTTTTTTATTATTTTTTACATTTTATTTTCAATTTCGTCTATCTGTACTTGTCAAAAAATTAAAGAAATTTTTATGTTTTTTTATTTTATGGATTAAAGATATTATCAAAGAATTTTGGGAAATCATAGAATATTTTTCTAAAAAATATAGACATTTGAAATCCAAAATTCATCATAAATTCTATCGTTTACTGTTTTTTTTTTATGATTTTGGTGATCTTTTTTTCCCATTTCACCTATCCAAACTTGTCAAAAAATTGAAAAAAATTGTGCGGTGCTTTATTGTACGGATTGTAGATTTTATCAGAGAATTCTTGAATATTTATTAAAAAAATAGAGATACTTTAAACACAAAACATTTTTAGAATTCCATCATTTACTATTTACTTTTTTAATTTTTTAGTATTGTTGACATCTTTTTTTTCTATATTACCTGTCTATGGTTTTAAAAAAAGTTTGAAAACATTTGTGTTGTTTTATTGTATGGATCCGAGATTTTTATCAAAAAATTCTGCAAAACTATGGTTTTTGTTTTTCAAAAAAAATTGAGATATTTGAAATCAAAAATTTCAACAAAATTCCATCATTTACTATTTCTTTTTTTTTAGCATTTTTGGCATTTTTTTTTCAATTTCACCTATCCAAACTGGTCCAAAAATTATGGAATTTTTTATAGTGTTTTATTGGAAGGGTTAGAGATTTTACCAACGATTTCTGGAAAATTCTAAAAGTCCTTTTTAAAAAAATATTGGTATGTGAAATAATTTTTTTTTCAAAATTTTGGGGTTTACTATTTATTTTTTTATTTTTTTATTATTTTTGAGATTTTATTTTCAATTTCGTCTATCTGTACTTGTCAAAATATTATAGAAATTTTTATGTTTTTTTATTTTACGGATTAAAGATTTTATCAAAAAATTTTAGGAAATCATGAAATATTTTTCTAAAAAATATAGACATTTGAAATCCAAAATTAATCATAAATTTCATCGTTTACTATTTGTTTTTTTTTTTTTGCTTTTTTAGCATTATCCTATTTCACCTATCCAAACTTGTCAAAAAAATCTAAACATTTTTGTGGTGCTTTATTGTACGGATTACAGATTTTATCAGAGAATTTTTTGAAATTCTTGAATATTTATTAAAAAAATAGAGATACTTTAAATACAAAACATTATGAGAATTCCATCGTTTACTATTTTTATTTTTATTTTTTAGTATTTTTGACATCTTTTTTTTTTCTATTTTACCTATGTATGGTTCTCTAAAAAATTTTAAATTTTTTGTTTTGTTTTATTGTTTTGATCCAAGATTTAATTAGAAAACTCTGCAAAACTATGATTTTTTTTTTTAAAATTGAGATAATTGAAATCCAAAATTTCAACAAAATTCCATCGTTTACTATTTCTTTTTTATTTTTTTAGCATTTTTGACATTTCTTTTCTATTTTACCTATCCAAACTTGTACAAAAATTATAGAATTTTTTGTAGTGATTTATCGGAATGGTTAGAGATGTTACCAACGATTTCTGGAAAATTCTAAAAGTTCTTTTTAACAAAATATAAATGTGTGAAATAATTTTTTTTTTCAAAATTCTGCAGTTTACTATTTGTTTTTTTATTTTTGACATTCTATTTTTAAATTCGTCTACTTGTACTTGTCAAAATATTCTGGAAAATTTTATGTTTTTTTATTTTATGGATTAGAGATTTTATCAAAGAATTTTGGAAAATCTTGGAATGCTTTTAAAAAAAATATAGACATTTGAAATCTTAAATTCTTCATAAATTTCATCGTTTACTATTTGTTTTTTTCATTCTTTTAGCATTTTGGTAATCTTTTTTTCCTATTTCACCTATCCAAACTTGTCAAAAAATTCTAAACATTTTTGTGGTGTTTTAAGGTACAGATTATAGATTTTATCACAGAATTCTGGAAAATTCTTGAATTTTTATTAAGAATATCGTTTACTATTTACTTTTTTAATTATTTAGTACTTTTGTCATCTTTTCTTTCTATTTTACCTGTCTATGGTTTTCAAAAAAATTGTAAAATTTTTGTGTTGTTTTATTGTATGGATCCAAGATTTTATCAAAAAATCCAGAAATTTGAAATCCAAAATTTCAACAAAATTCCATCGTTTACTATTTTGTTTTTATTTTTTTTAGCATTTTTGGCATTTTGTTTTCTATTTCACGTACCCTAACTTGTCCAAAAATTATGGAATTTTTTGTGGTGTTTTATTGGAAGGGTTAGAGATTTTACCAACGATTTCTGGAAAATTCTAAAAGTTCTTTTTAACAAAATATAGATATGTGAAATAATTTTTTTTTCAAAATTCTGCGGTTTCTTATTTGTTTTTTTATTTTTTTATTATTTTTGGCCTTTTATATTCAATTTCGTCTATCTGTACTTGTCAAAAAGTTCTAGAAACTTTTACGTTTTTTTATTTTATGGATTAAAGATTTTATCAAAGAATTTTAGAAAATCATTGCATATTTTTTAAAAAAATATAGACATTTGAAATCCAAAATTCTTTTTAAATTCCACCATTTACTATTTGTTTATTTTTATTCTTTTAGCATTTTAGTAATCTTTTTTTCCGATTTCACCTCTCCAAACTTGTCAAAAAATTCTAAACATTTTTTTGGTGCTTTATGGTACGGAGTATAGATTTTATCAGAGAATCCTGGAAAATTCTTGAATTTTTATTAAAAAAAATAGAGATACTTTAAATACAAAATATTTTCAGAATTCCATCATTTACTATTTGTTTTTTTAATTTTTTAGTATTTTTGAAAACTTTTTTTTTTATTTTACCTGTCTATTTTTTTCAAAAAAATTGTAAAATTTTTGTGTTGTTTTATTGTATAGATTCGAGATTTTATCAAAAAATTGAGATATTTGAAACCCAAAATATCAACAAAATTCCATCATTTATTATTTCTTTTTTTTTATCATTTTTGGCATTTTATTTTCTGTTTAACGTACCCTAACTTGTCCAAAAATTATGCAATTTTTTGTGTTGTTTTATTGAAAAGGTTAGAGATTTTACCAACGATTTCTGGAAAATTCTAAAAGTTTTTTTAAAAAAATATTGATATGTGAAATATTTTTTTCTTTCAAAATTCTGCGGTTTACTATTTGTTATTATATTTTTTATTATTTTTGACATTTTATTTTCAATTTCGTCTATCTGTTCTTGTCAAAAAGTTCTAGAAATTTTTATGTTTTCTTATTTTATGGATTAGAGATTTTATCCAAGAATTTTAGAAAATCATGGCATATTTTTTAAAAAAATATAGACATTTGAAATCCAAAATTCTTCATAAATTTCATCGTTTAATATTTGTTTATTTTTATTCTTTTAGCATTTTAGTAATTTTTTTTTCTGATTTCACCTCTCCAAACTTGTTAAAAAATTCTAAACATTTTTTTGGTGCTTTATTGTACGGAATATAGATTTTATTAGAGAATTCTGGATAATTCTTGAATTTTTGTTTAAAAAAAAAGTGATACGTTAAATACAAAACATTTTCAGAATTCCATCATTTACTATTTGCATTGTTAAATTTTTTTGTATTTTTGACATCTTTTTTTCTATTTTACCTCTCTTTGGTTTTCAAAAAAATTGTAAAATTTTTGTGTTGTTTTATTGTATGGATCCGAGATTTTATCAAAAAATTGAGATATTTCAAGTCCAAAATTTCAACAAAATTTCATCGTTTATTATTTCTTTTTTTAGCATTTATGGCATTTTGTTTTCTATTTCACATACCTTAACTTGTCCAAAAATTATGGAATTTTTTGTGGTGTTTTATTGGAAGGGTTAGAGATTTTACCAACTATTTCTAGAAAATTCCAAAAGTTCTTCTAAAAAAAATTGATATGTGAAATATCATGGAATATTTTTCAAAAAGATATAGACATTTGAAATCAGAAATTCTTCATAAATTTCATCGTTTACTATTTGTTTTTTTTTATTCTTTTATCATTTTGGTAATCTTTTTTTCTTATTTCACTTATCTAGACTTGTCAAAAAATTCTAAACATTTTGTGGTGCTTTATTCTATGGATTATAGATTTTATCACAGAATTATGGAGAATACTTGATTTTTTTGTTTTTTTATTATTTTTGACATTTTCTTTTCAATTTTGTCTATCTGTACTTGTAAAAAAATTCTGAAAATTGTTATATTCTTTTATTTTATGGATTAGAGATTTCGTCAAAGATTTTTGGAAAATCATGGAACATTTTTCTTAAAAATATTGATATTTGAAACCAAAATTATTCACAAATTCCATTATTTACTATTTTTTCTTTTTATTAGCATTTTTGATGTCGTTTTTTCCTATTTCACCTTATCAAACTTGTCAAAAAATTCTAAATATTTTTGTGGTGCTTTATTATATGAATTATAGATTTTATCAGAGAATTCTCGAAAATTCTTGATTAAGAAAAATAGAGATATTGTAAATACAAAAAATTTTCAGAATTCCATCAGTTACTGTTTTCTTTTTAATTTTTTACTATTTTTTACATCTTTTTTTCTATTTTACCTATCTATGGTTTTCAAAAAATTCTTAAAATTTTTGCGTTGTTTTATTGTATGGATACGAGATTTTATCAAAAAATTCTGCAAAACTATGGTTTTTTTTTTTTTAAAAAAATTGAGATATTTGAAATCCAAAATTTCAACAAAATTCCATCGTTTACTATTTATTTTTTATTTTGTTATCATTTTTGGCATTTTTTTTCTATTTCACCTATCCAAACTTGTGAAAAAATTATGAAAATTTTGTAGTATTTTATATGAAGGAACTGAGATTTTATCAACAAATTCTGGAAATTTCTAAAAGTTCTTATACAAAAATAGAGATATGTGAAATATTTTTTTTTAAATTCTACGGTCTACTATTGGTTTTTTATTATTTTTATTAGTTTTTACATTTTCATTTCAATTTCGGCTATATGCACTTTTCAAAAAATGCTAGAAATTTTTCTATTCTTTTATTTTATGGATTAGAGATTTTATCAAAGATTTTTGGAAAATCATAGAACATTTTTCTAAAAAATATAGACATTTGAAATCGAAAATTACTCACAAATTCCATTATTTACTATTTGTTTTTTTTATTAGCATTTTTTACGTCTTTTCTTCCTATTTGACCTAATCAAACTTGTCAAAAAATTTTAAACATTTTTGTCGTGCTTTATTATATGGATTATATATTTTATCAAAGAATTCTCGAAAATTCTTGATTAAGAAAAATAGAGATATTGTAAATACAAAAAAATTTCAGAATTCCAACTGTTACTATTTGCTTTTTAATTTTTTAGTATTTTTGAAATCTTTTTTTCTATTTTACCTATCTATGGTTTTCAAAATATTCTTAAAATTTTTGTGTTGTTTTATTGTATAGAACCGAGATTTTATCAAAAATTTTTGCAAAACTATGGTTTTTTTCAAACAAATTGAGATATTTGAAATCCAGAATTTCAACAAAATTCCATCGTTTACTATTTATTTTTTATTTTTTATCATTTTTGGCATTTTTTGTCTATTTCACCTATCTAAACTTGTCCAAAAATTATGGAAATTTTTGTAGTATTTTATTCGAAGGAATAGAGATTTTATCAACAAATTATGGAAATTTCTAAAAGTTCTTATACAAAAATAGAGATATGTGAAATAATTTTTTTTTTCAAAATTCCGCGGTCTACTATTTGTTTTTTATTTTTTTTATTTTTGACATTTTCTTTTCAATTTTGTTTATCTGTACTTTTAAAAAAATTCTGGAAATTTTTATTTTTTTTTAATTTATGGATTAGAGATCTTGTTAAAGAATTCTAAACATTTTTGTAGTGCTTTGTTGTATGAATTATAGATTTTAACAGAGAATTGTCGAAAATTCTTGAATTTTGATTAAGAAAAATAGAGATATTGTAAATACAAAACATTTTCAGAATTCCATCGTTTACTATTTGGTTTTTATTTTGTCTTATTTTTGACATCTTTTTTTCTAGTTTACTTGTCTATGGTTTTCAAAAAATTGTTAAAATTTTTGTGTTGTTTTATTGTATGGCTCCGAGATTTTATCCAAAAATTCTGTGAAACTATGGTTTTTTTTTTCAAAAAAAATTTGAGATATTTGAAATCTAGAATTTCAACAAAATTCCATCGTTTACTATTTCTTTTTTATTTTTTTAGCATTTTTGGCATTTTTTTTCTATTTCACCTATCCAAACTTCTCAAAAAATTATGGAATTTTTTGTAGTGTTTTATTCGAAGGAATACAGATTTTATCAACGAATTCTGGAAATTTCTAAAAGTTATTTTACAAAAATATAGATATTTGAAATAATTTTTTTATTAAATTCTGCGGTTTACTATTTGTTTTTTGTTTTTTATTATTTTTGACATTTTCTTTCCAATTTTGTCTCTATACTTGTCAAAAAGTTCCGGAAATTTTTATGTTTTTTTATTTTATAGATTAGAGATTTTATCAAAGATTTTTGGAAAATCATTGAACGTTTTTCCAAAAAGTACAAATATTTGAAATCCAAAATTCTTCATAAATTCCATTATTTACTTTTTTTTACTATTTGACCTAATCAAACTTGTCAAAAAATTCTAAATATTTTTGTGGTGCTTTATTATACGGATTATAGATTTTATCAGAGCATTCTAGAAAATTCTCGAATTTTGATTAAGAAAAATAGAGATATTATAAATACAAAACATTTTCAGAATTCCATCATTCACTATTTGTTTTTTAATTTTTTCGTATTTTTGACATCTTTTTTTTTATTTTACCTGTCTATAGTTTTCAAAAAGTTCTTAAAATTTGTTTTGTTTTATTATATAGATCTGAGATTTTATCAAAAAATTCTGCAAAACTAAGGTTTTTTCTTTCAAAAAATATTGAGATATTTGAAATCCAGAATTTCAAAATTCCATCGTTTACTATTTCTTTTTTATTTTTTTAGCATATTTGGCATTTTTTTCTATTTCACCTATCCAAACTTGTCAAAAAGTTAGGAAATTTTTTTTAGTGTTTTATTCGAAGGATTAGAGATTTTATCAACGAATTTTAGAAATTTCTAAAAGTTCTTTTACAAAACTATAGATATGTGAAATAATTTTTTTTTAAATTGTGCGATTTACTACTTGTTTTTTTTTTTTTTTTTATTTTTTTTTACATTTTTTTTTTTTTTTTTTTTTTTTTTATTTTTTA
>Ga0099824_1009026_pt1 | contig 12475 bp, 4 predicted proteins | sample SiratrowhiteBW_FD_76837 | JGI IMG/M metagenome (GOLD analysis project Ga0099824, IMG submission 76837) | Root nodule microbial communities of legume samples collected from California, USA - Siratro white BW | ecosystem: Host-associated > Plants > Roots > Nodule | place: USA: California... | reverse complement strand
TTTTATATAAAAAAAAAAAAAATTTATATATTTTATTATAAAAAAATTTTTTTTTTTTAAAAAAAAAAAAAAAAAAAAATATTTTAATATATATATATATATATATATATATATATATATATATATATATATATATAATATTACCCTATTTGGTGTTGTTTTTGTAACTATAGTAATCTATATGTTAAAATTTAAGCAGGGTATGCAGATTTAAAATAAACAATAAAATTATTATTATTACAGTAAGAATAAAAATAGAGATATAGTTATTATATATATGCTTAGTTATTTATGATATTGATAACAACGTCTTACATTTTTCAATTCTAAAAATTTGCCATTTTAATTTTATAACCGGGCCTTCAATTATTGTTGAATCTTATTCAAATTAATATAACTAAATTTCAAAATGATCGACTTATTCAATTTTTAAAAATTTTGAAAATAATTTACTCCTCGTATTTCAATTCTATGTGTTTACTTTATTTCAAATTTACTTTTTAAAAATAACAAATACGATATAACGATATGTATTCTTTCGGTAAATAAACGGAGATGCATTTTTGGAGTAAGTTTTGTCCACTATTAGAAAAAAGTCGTGTGAAATTATATGTTTTTGACAATGTCATTATTTTAGTTAAATATTATTATTCATTTTCATTAATATGAATTTCCTTTAACTACTTTGTAATTTTCATTATTTTTTAACTAAACATTACTACGTTTTACGAATTTCTCGTTTGTTTAAACATATCGTACAAACTAAACAAACTAAATTTTCTTGAAATTTTAATACTAACAATTCAAAAATAAATAATATTTTTATTGTCAAAATAAAAAAGTATAAAATACGAGTTTCTTATTATTAGATAATGAATTCGCAAGTATGGTACGACGGTTTATGTATAATAGAAGTCCACTTTATGCAGAAGAAGCTAAAAAAGAGTTTCTCTGGTTAGATATGCAGTTTCCTCCATTGCTCCCACACTAAACAGTTACCATAAGGAAGGAGATCAAAATTTTCATTTTGCTCTTCTAGCTTCACGTGCAAATATTCTTCTTCTTTTTTGCTTCACGTGAAAATATTCTTTTTGTAGAGGTAAACATTTATTGTCCTCCACAAAGACCGGTCGGTTTGAATAATTTAAAATATGTGAACATGATGGGCAGCATCTCCTCTTCGTTATCTTCCAGCTGTTTGTTGAAGTATGTGTGGCTGTGGTAGAATCTAGATCTCCTTGGATTTGTTCAACCTCTTATTTTTTTTAAGTATTATTTTATTTATATTCAAATATTAGGATGAAATCTTATTCTCATTTTACTTCAAATTTTACAGAACGATACCTTTAATTTGTCTTATTGGAGAATTCTCATATATTAAATAATCAACAATTAATTTTATCTGGCCAGTAAGAAGATGGATGAGTTAAACGGGGATTTCTGAGTTTAAACAGGGATGTGTGAATGAATAGTATTAGGAAAACAGAGCAAAAATAGTGATAAGAGGTCAAGGAGAAGGAACAAGAAGGTTGTTGAAAAGTAGGTGAGTAGGTTTTATAACAGTATCGATATTGGTAGCATAATTGCTTATAAAATTAACACGTGAATGAATGATTAAAAAAGTGGTTGGATGGTTTTTATAACAATGCTGAGGATTGATTGACACTTGAATATCTGTCTGGTTTTGCCGTGTTTTTGACTAGAAGCCATGAAAGTGGTAGAAGTTGCGAGCATAGCTCCAAGCTCTGAGTCACGAGAGTTACCAACTGAGGCATCTTATGCCCTCACCTTCTTTGACATATTATGGTTAAGGTTACCTCCTGTTCAACGCGTCTTCTTCTATCAATTTCCTCATCAAAATCATGTCTTTTTTGATACCCTTCTTCCCAAACTCAAACGCTCTCTCTCTCTTGCACTTGGTCACTTTTTCCCTCTCGCTGGACACCTCACTTGGCCCACTCACTTCACCAAACCCACCATCGTTTACAACCAGGGTGATACTCTTTCGCTCACTGTAGCTGAATCTGACGCTGATTTCAACCATCTAGCAGGCACGGATCTCACTGAAGCTACAGAAATTCACCATCTTGTACCTCCCTTGGCCATATCCCACGAACAAACTACGCTTTTTTCTGTGCAGGTCACTCTTTTTCCAGACTCTGGATTTGCCATTGGAATAACCTCCCACCATGCTGTTCTTGACGGCAAAGCTTCAACAACATTTGTCAAATCCTGGGCATATCTTTGCAGAGAAGCACAGCCACCCTTCTCTTTGCCACCCGAATGGAGTCCTGTTTTTGACAGGGAAATTGTGAAAGACCCCACTAAAATAGGAGAAAAATATTCCAGTGATTGGTTAAAGATGGGTGGGCCCAACAACAGAAGCCTCATGGTTAGTAATATGCCAGTTCCAGAAGAAGGAACTAGAGGCTTGTTTCAATTGTCTCGCTCAGATATTGCAAAGCTGAGGCAGATTGTGGAGAGTAAAGCGAATGACACCAAACTTCACTTGTCAACGTTTGTGCTAGCTGCCGCCTATACGATGGTTTGCAGAGTGAAAGCAGAAGAACCCCAGAGTGAAAGAATTGGTTTTGGTCTGAATATTGATTGCAGGCTTCAGTTGGAGCCGCCTGTTCCTCCAACGTATTTGGGGAACTGTGTTGGTATCTCTGTTGCAATTACTGAAAGAAGAGAATTGGTGGGGGAGGATGGATTTATTGTGGCTGTGAAAGCACTGAGTGAAGCTTTGGGAACATTGAAGAAGGATGGTTATCTGCATGAAGCAGAAGACTGGTGGAAGATGGTGTATGAAAGTTACAAAGTAGGTGACACAAAGACTGCTGCCTTTGCAGGATCACCGAGGTTTGAGGTTTACAGTAGTGACTTTGGTTGGGGAAAACCAACGAAGGTGGAGATGGTGTCTATTGACAGAACTGCAGCGTTTTGTCTTTCAGATAGCAGAACTGGTGATGGAATTGAAATAGGTTTTGTGACCAAGAAAAAAGCTATGGAGGCCTTTACTTCTCTGTTTGCCGAAGGCCTTCAATCTTGAGTCCCTATCCTACCAGTTTGAGTAGATCTTGTGCTTTTCAGGAATAATACTCTATCATTTGGTAGCTTATTGTCATCTGAAATGTTGTGTCGGTGTGCAATGATAAAATAAATCATTTGACACCCATGTATTAGCATTGGTGTTGATTATCCCCATGTTTGGGTAGATCTTGTGTCTTTTCAGGAATAAAAGTTTGGCAGAACTTTTTATCTCTTATGGTCTATTAGTTGGCTACTTATTATCATCTGAAATTTTGTGTTGGTGTTGCAATAGTAAAATAATCATTCAACTATCATGTATCAGCATTGGTGTTGATTCTCTCCAAATTTTTTTAATGTGAAGTGGTAAGCTATAGGTGAAGTACAAGTGTCGTTTTCTGGAAAATGTTGGTCCTGCATCTCAATTTTGGGGAGGAAATGTGGCGGAAAGTGGAAGGTATGAAAAAGGAAAACTAAAAGTTGTGATAAGTACTAAAATAAGAACTAAAAGGGAAAGAAAAAAAAAGGTGAGAACGAGGACAAGGACTTAAAAAATGAACCGATAATATAACACTTAACAAAATGACTTGCTAGATTTTGTGAAAGGAAGGTGTGTTGTTTTGACTGGATTCTTTGGGGGAAATGGAATCATTGTTTTTTGGTGTTCACTGATGTGGTTCAGTCGAGGCACATTTTACAGGCAGAAATAAACTTTCAAACATAACATGATTAAATTACAATGACTGAATAAACAACTAAGTAACCATGTAACTGACTGATACACATATTACAAATCATAGGTATAGATTGACAGAAAGAAGAGACAAGAAATAGTTTAGAGTAAAACACGAATACACTAAGCTATTTAAAAGAAAATCATGCAAAGAATTCTTTATTTGGAATCACTTCAGATGAATCTAGATTTTGTTTGTTTGCTGGCCTGTCAACTTGTTGATAAATATAATGTTATTTGTAATTTTATATTAGTATGGCATTACATAGTTTTCCACAATGATATCTAAGATTTGATAGATTTGATGGGAAGGAAATTGTCTATCGTAGGAATTTTTGGAACTGCTGACTGTATAATTGGATTGTTTAAAGTAAAAAGCACGAGTGATATATAATGGATAAGAAACGTTTAAGAACTTACAAAAGTAATAAAAAAATGAGTTATCAAAACGAAAATAACCTTAGAAGAAGTGAAAAAGCTATAGGAACTGCACAAGTCATCTCGCGATTTCCGGATACATAAATTGAGGGCAGGAAAAATTGTCATAAACTGACACGTACAAAAGCTTTATGCAGAAAATGACACCTGTGATATGTGAGGACAATTTCAGAACAGAAGGTTAATAATAGAATATATTAGAATCCACACTTGAAATGTATAAAATTACAGGGCTCGTGATGCAGATAATAAAATCTATCAGTTTCCATTGATAAGTAATATCATCAAGTCACATAACCACCTGCATCTGTTTTCTTTTTCTTTTTTTCTGTTTGGTCCAAGCAACAAGAAAGAAATCATGCATGTGGTACAAGTTTTCAATATAGCACCAACTTTGGAATCAGAAGAATTACCAACTGAAACATCGCTTCCCCTCACCTTCTTTGACATACTATGGTTAAGGTCACCTCCTGCTCAACGCATCCTCTTCTACCAATTCTCTAACCCAACCCCACCCTTCTTCCATACCCTTCTTCCCAAACTCATACACTCTCTTTCATATGCACTCGGCCACTTTTTTCCTCTTGCAGGCCACCTCACTTGGCCCCTTCACTCCCAAAACCCCATCATCAATTACAAAACGGGTGACACCGTTCCTCTCACAGCAGCTGAATCTGATGCTGATTTCAACTATCTAGCTGGCTCAAATCTTTGGGAAACTGAAAAAATTCACCATCTTTTACCTCACTTGACCATATCCCATGAACAAGCTACAATTTTAGCCTTGCAAGTCACTCTATTTCCAAACTCCGGATTTTCCATTGGAATAACCTCACACCGTGCTGTTCTTGATGGCAAGACTTTAACATCGTTTATCAACTCCTGGGCTTATCTTTGTAGAGAATCAAAAGCACCCCCTTGTTTGCCACCTGAACTATGTCCTTTCTATGAAAGGATATTAGTAAAAGACCCCAACCAAATAGGGGGAAAATTCCTCAATGATTGGTTAATGCAGGGAGGATCCAACAACAGAAGCCTCATGGTTTGGGATGTGCAATCTCCGGAACATGCAACTGGAGGGTTGTTTCAATTGTCTGGTTCAGATATTGAAAAGCTTAAGCATTTTGTTGTGTCTAAGCAGAGACAGAACAACACCAAGCTTCACTTATCAACCTTTGTGTTGTCTCTTGCCTATGCATGGGTTTGCAGGGTGAGAGCCGAGGAAATGGAAAAAAACAAGAGAGTTATGTTGATTCTGAGTGTGGATTGCAGGGGTTGTTTGGAGCCACCTCTTCCTGCAACCTATTTTGGAAACTGTGTTGGGCTAAGACTTGCAAGTGCTGAAAAAGGAGAATTGTTGGGGGAGGATGGACTAATTGTGGCTGTGGACGCACTAAGTGAAGCTTTGGAAAGTGTGAAGAAAGATGGTGTTCTGAATGGAGCTGAAAATTGGTCATCATGGTTGCTTGACAGTGTGGGAGGTGTGAAGGAGATTGGAGTTGCAGGGTCACCGAATTTTGAGGCTTACAGTAGTGACTTTGGTTGGGGAGGACCAAAGAAGGTGAAGACAGTGTCTGTTGAAAGAACTGAAGTGTTTAGTCTTTCAGATAGCAGCAACAATGGAGAAGGAATTGAGATAGGTTTTGTGTCCAAGAAACCAACAATGGAGACCTTTGCATCTCTCTTTGCTAAAGGCCTTCAATCTTGAGTCCCTCCCTTCCAGTTTGGGTACATCTTGTGGCTTTTCAAGAATAAAATTTAATCTTTTGTTCTAGCATGTAACAGTTCTTGTTTGAAACTTGTTTAATAAAAGAATGTTTATGGCCTATGGTTTGAGAGATAATGTTACTAATGTAAACGAAGTAATGGCTATGGGGACCTAAGATAAACCAAACACTTATTCATTCATAATACAAAGTGAACAAATTTCAATGATTCCAACACAACACTACCACCTTGGTAGTGCCTTAAGGAACTTGCTCTTCAGCGCAGAAACATAACATACGAACATTTTATATGGCGACTTCAGTTGCAGAAGATTTGGTCAATATTATAGTAGAATAAGAACTTACTAGCCCAACTCGTTGCTATTTTGGGCCTACCTTTCGGGGCCGAATCACATAATCTATTTAAATTTAATTTATTGTTCAATTTACTTTATTTTTGTGCATGTTTTGCCTTTTTTCCTCACTGCTTTACATTTTACATTTATTGTTTTTTTAAGTTATATTCACTATACAGGAAATTTTTCAATTAAAGAATCAAGTGAAACAAAGGGTATAAATGGTCAAAATACTTCTATTACAATTATAATAACTCTTCTGTTCACGATAAGATAATAGTAAAATATTTCCTTTACAAAACTCTACAATAACATCTTGATGATTTAATAAAAAAAAAAAATCGAATGACTTAGAACTCTTTTTTTAAAGATGGCTGTTCAAATAGATTACAGTGCATATGAAAAACTGAAGTACAACCATAAATATTAATAATTTTAAATAATTAAAAAAACATAAGCCATTCACTTATAATTTTCATTATTTTTTCCTTATATTTCTCTTAATCCTTTTAAATCGTGAACGACACGTTTATGTTTGGATACAAAAACGAGTCCCACATGCGCACCAACCCAATTTTTTTTTATAAATTAAGGTTATGTGACAATTGTGATATGATGTGGTCAATATTAAATAAAAATCCACAATGTGCCTAGGGATTCTTTTAAAAAAATGTAAGTACGGTAAATCAACTTTTTAATCAATATACAAACATATTATGGTTCATTACAAAAATTAAAACAAATTATAAGAGATATATGATGACATATAAAACACTATGAAGTTATCAAGCTTTTTACTGATGTGTTAAAACCTTGATATTGGTATCAGATTTAAAATTTATTTTCTTGATAAGTTTTACATATTGTAAATAAAATATTTTATATCAATTGATTAAGTGACGAAGTGTCAATAACTTAAAAAGACTTGTTTTTACATTTACTTTATTAAAATTGATGAAACGTGATTTGTTTTTAATTGTCTTATGTTTTAGATCTGATTAGCGATCCAACATTAGATAAATCGCTACTACAATCCCAATCTCTAAAAGTGAGATAAGACCTATAATTAAATAGTGTCACGGTCTTTCTTTCAACAATAATTATTCATTGAATAGTGTAATTTACATATTGTTGTAAGATATTCTTTTTACTAGTTGTTTTCACTTCCTTTTATTTTTTATTGATTTTTTTCTTATGTTACTCTGAGAACCCATTCCTCTTTATGTGAATAGATGTAGTGTTTATTAGTTATCAATTAAATTTGTAATTCTCTTCTTAATAGAATGTTTCTATTTAACATATTACATATTCAAACTTAAAAGAGGTGAATCTTCTCTATAATTTTCACATTTTTTAAACTTTTCTCCATGCATCCTCATGCAATATACAATTCTCAATTTCTTTTGTCAATAGATTTTCTGAATTTTATGTGTATTCAAATTCTTTAAAAGATCTTGTAGCTAATTATTCTTTTACTCAATTACAATACTTTTCCTCTTTCTTTAGTAATGTTTTAATAATATTCCTAGTAAGTAATTCTTGAATTTTAGATTTTAATCATAGCTTTAACTATCACCAGTGCCGATAAAAAAAAAAAAAAAAATTATTATTATTAAATGATTTTTTTTTCTTTTTTTTTTTTTAATTTTTTTAAAAAATTTCTTATAAATAATTCTTTAAATTTTAAATTTAAACAAAATTTTAACTTTCACCAGTGCCGATAAAAAAAAAAAAAAAAACTATCATGAGTCAAGGCTGTTTCTTCCTTTATTTTTGTAATTCCTTTCTAATTGGTGTCAATTTTTCCTTTTTTTACCAATAAGAAATAAACTTTGAATTGATGCTTACATAAACCTTTATATCTCTTCCATCAAAAGATGTTTGTTGTTTGACCATGTTTATGTAATGAATATATTTTGAAAAATTAATAAGAAAAATAAAACATTTATTTATAAGTTATGTAATCTGTAAAAATGTTTTTATATGGTTTATTTTTTTAATTTGTACATAAGTTAATTTTAGCTTATAAAAACTATTTTAATTTCAAACAAGAAATATTTGTACCCAAAATGTGAGGTATGGCATTAACTAACCACCCTTCCTAAGTCCTGTTTAATGGAAATTTATTAACAGAGGATAAAATAAAGAAATGAAGAACAAATTAAGCAGATACCTACCAACTTAAAAAAAAAAAAAAAAAAAAAAAAAAAAAAAAAAAAAAAAAAAAAAAAAAAAAAAAAAAAAAACAAAAAAAAAAAAAAAAAAAAAAGAACAGTTTCTCGACAGCAAACCATTTACTTTAAATTATGATTAAAACTACATTGCATGTTAAATTAATAAAAAAAACAAATAAAAATGAAAACAATTGACCCTTAAACATATAAAGCAAGCGACAAATGATAGGGCATGCGTCCGACAAAGCAATGCATGGAAGACAAAAGATTAGAAAGACAAAGCAAAGCAGTGACACATATTCCGAGAAAACAAACCATTTGTTACGTCACGAGTCTTCTTCTATTCGATCTCAAGAGACAAAACCTACCGTTCTTCACTTTTTCTTTTTCTTTTCCCTCCAAATTTCTATTCGATCTTCTTTCTGCATTCTGCGCTTAGTATCTGCATGTCACACACTTGTTGAATTCAAGTTTAATAGAGTTACACTTTCCAAGTCTTTGCATTTTTTCTATTTGCCATTTAAAGTCATGGAATAAAATTAAAAATATAATTAGCACTGTGAATTTATGGAAATTGTCAAATGTTTTTTTAATTATAAATCTGATTTCTTTTATTATTTTAAGAAAATATTCACGAATATTCATTATCAAGGAAATGCAACTTTCTAAAACGTCTTCAATTAATGCAAAGATAACAATAGACGAATAACAGCAGCGTAGTTTATTGCTTTTCAATGAAATTACAATTATGACTGCACTTCTTATATATTAAAATGTTTGTTTATTATTACCCAAAATAAAACTAAAATTTAACAGCAATAAATTGTATTCAGAAATGTTATTCGGACCTGAATCACTTCCTTAAGAATATAAGGTGTTAACAATGAACTTTTGATTTTTTTAATGAATCAGTCGTACAATTTTAACCACACAGTTTCTAATTGTGTTAATTCGATTCTCAAGTATTCAAATGTGCAACTTTTACTTTTCAAAATTCAATTACACTTATTGAGTTTTCATATATCAAAATTGTAAACTTTTAATTACTATATCGATTGGGATAATTTACCTATGATATGTTTGAAAATTAAAATTATATATTTACAATATATAAGATATTTAAATTGCATAATTAAAACATAAGATAATAAAATCATTGCAAAAATATTTGAAAAATCTGATTATCTTGAAAAATTAAAGCAATACAATTGCAATAATAAAAAAAATAGAAGTTTAATTAAAACTAAAATAAAATTAATGATTGAGAAAAAGTAAAAGGCAGACACTCTACTAATAGACTGTATTTGATTATGAATCTCAAAACAAGAAAAGTACAAATAAAAAAAAGTTTTTTTTTGATTATTTTCTATTTTATTTTAAATTTCCTTGTAAAATAAAAATTTTCCAATAAAAAAATTAAAAATAATTGTCTCACTCATTGGGAAGACATTGATAAAAATATAAAATAATATGTAAAAAATTAATTTAATTAATATTTTTTATAAAATATATAAAACTATTGAATAATAAGAATTATTAATTATAAAATTTCAAAAATGAATTTAATCAATAAAAATATTTGTAAAGAGGATTTGTATGTATATACATGTGTGTGTAATGTTAACTAAATAATGTCAATATTTAAGGTAAATAATCCAAAAAAAGTACATAGCAAATATAACACAGTAATTAAGAATTAAAAAAACTACATACTCAATATTTAAAATCTAAAATCTAATTTGAATTTAAAAGAATAAAAGTTATACATATTTTAAAATATCAAAATTTTAATAAACTGTATTATTTACTTATTTAAAATAGCATTCTTTTATTTCATGTGATGAATATCTTTATATATTTTTAGTTAAAAATTTGAAATTTATTTTTATTGATAAAAATTAATTTTAAATATATTTTTAAAAATAACCTTTTATATGCAATATTAATTAAATAAACTTAAATATTAATTACAAAAGACTAAACATTCAAAATAATTCTATACAATTATCACTAATAGTTTCAGATGATAAAAAATGATTATTTAAACAAAATTCAATATTTCAATATATACTGAAACTATTTAATAAATAATACAAACTTATTCAACAACTATATTGTTGCATTTAATAATTCAAAGACATAAATACAAATTAAATTTAAGAAAAAAATGAAATTCAAGGAATAAAATATATAATAATTGAAGAATATCAAACTTTCATTTAATTATATTGCGCTTTTAATTCCGCTAGGAACAACTTTTAGTGTCTGAGGGAACCTGAAATTTCAGATTAATGGTTTGAAGCATCTGCATAAACTGCATTTTGGACGGAAGTAGATCACGCTTTTTTTTTTCTCTTTTTTTTGGCAGTGATTACAGAATAATTGTCATTTAAAGCTTGGTATTAGAGATCAAAAAATATTAATTTCTTAAAAATTATATATAAAGTTAGTTATGAAACAATAATTACTTTTTTTTTTCCTTGGAACTAAGTATTTATCCCTTAAGAAAATGACCTAACTTTATAAAATTCAGTACCGAATAGTTTAAAGTACAAAAAGGAGGATAAACTTAAAAAATGAAGAATTATCTTGGTGCTGCAAAAAAGATAAATATTTAGAATTTTTGTTCTCTAAAGTAATAATTATTTGAAATAGAGGAAGTTTCTAATTCCCTCGAATAAAGAGTAAAATTGGGTTGGAGTTTGCTTAACGTTACCTCTACTTCAAGTGTGGTCGATGGCTGCTTTCGTTCTCAATATGAATAGTGTTTGGATTTATTTGGACGAATTTGTTAGTGAAATCTTCAAGGAGAAAAACACGTAAAAAAGAATGAAATTAATTTTTTTATAAATTAAAATTAAGTTATGTATAAATTAAAAATTTGAGAAAATTGCAGTGAAAGTGACTACTATGACAAGTGATTCTGTAGAGATATTATAGAGCGATTGGCATTGAAAAAACTGTAACATGATTGGACTGGCGGTGCCTTAGTCCAAGTGGTTTGGCAACTATTTTTTCATGGAGGTTACTATCTCAACTTCTACCATTCTGGGGGCCACTCCCTCCCACCAAACACTTTCATTCTTATACACTCTCTCAAAATGAAACCCTACACATTAGTGTAAGAGGCAATGATATTAGCGAAAATTATGCAGTTGTAAAAAACACCCTAGAAACCTAGAGGATGTGGACAAAATTGTAGTAGTAGACTGTTTTTTAATCACACAACATCCAAATGGCTTCTTTGTTTTTCTTTATCTTTCTTCCTTTTGTACTGCATATCACATCCATACTTCTTTCTGTGTATGGATTGACAAGTGTATGATGAATCATTTTTATAGTTATAGTTACCATGCTTTAAACTGTACTTGTGATTACGATTTTATTGTGGAAGTTATCACTTTTTTACGTTACAATTGATATTATAGTCGCATGTTTTGTAAAAGCTATATTGAAAATTCGTCACCAATCACAAAACTTCAATTGCTGATGAGCTTAGAGGAACATGCAAAATTGAAGTTAAGACTTTGACAAAGACACTAGATAACGTTACAGCTTACTCATAGTACTGCTGCTTCTGCTTCTGATGCATTCTGGCTATTCACTAAAGTGAATGATTAGTCACGAGCTCTGAGTCTGACCCCAGGGTTGTGACGAATCTGGAAACCATTTTTTGGATCATTTTGTTACCCATACCAAAGAATCAAGTTATTAGTCTGTTTATCATTTTTTTTTTCAGATAAACACTAGAGATGATAAACACTGTTTGTTCATAGTCTTTTATATAGCCTCAGAAGCTTTCACGATGACAGAGAGGAACCCTCTATTACAGTTTAAAGAATGTATATATAACCATTTTCCTTTCTCCTTTCAGAAAGTAGGAACTTGGTTTTTCTCTTCATCCTTTCGCTCATATTCTTGCCCGTTTACGTCTTCTTAATCTTTTTTTTTTTTTTTTTTTTTTTTTTTTTTTTTTTTTTTTTTTTTTTTTTTTTTTTTTTTTTTTTTTTTTTTTTTTTTTTTTTTTTTTTTTTTTTT
>Ga0099824_1009024_pt1 | contig 12478 bp, 6 predicted proteins | sample SiratrowhiteBW_FD_76837 | JGI IMG/M metagenome (GOLD analysis project Ga0099824, IMG submission 76837) | Root nodule microbial communities of legume samples collected from California, USA - Siratro white BW | ecosystem: Host-associated > Plants > Roots > Nodule | place: USA: California... | reverse complement strand
TATATATATAAGAAATAATGTTTGTTTAAAAACTAGAAAATGTTTTAAGAAGATGCAGTTTTTTTTATTTTTTATGTAGTTTTTAACAAACATTAGGTGGTTGGAAATCACCGTAAAAGTTGGATATGACTTTTTGTTCAATGACTTTTACTCATATATAATTTTACAGTTTTTATAATTATTAGTAAAATGGTGTCAATGGGTTATTAACACTTGTCTTTTTAAAATATAATTAATAATTAATAATTATAAAGTAATATTATTTCCATCTACAAATCATCATATCATATTGTACAAAAAAAATTCCTCCTGATGCCTTATTAAAAAAATACGTTATTGATATCTTGAATGTATAAAACATAGTCAATACTCTATGTAAATAAAGTGGGAGCATTTAGAATTATTCATAATAGTAACTCTTAAGTTTTACATTTAGATGCCACTTTACAGTTAATATTTGCTTATTTTAAACAACAATAAAAACATGCTAGCATAAACCAAATACATCCCAATGCAAATTGTTTAAATAAACTAATTAAAACTATCATTTGATTTTTAATTTAGGAGGAAATAAAGGAAATACTAATAAAGGACTTATTCCCAATGAGTAACCCGTACGGGATAATAAATAATATGGAGCAATAACTTATGGGGCCAAATTATACTTGCCCTATGTTAATGAACTAAAAATGACCTAAAATGACATCTCCATTTGGAAGCTGCTTGAGTCACTTTATGACAACAAATTTGTCTATATCGAAAGAAAAATCAATCCTACACCCAAAAAGATATATAAAAACATTTTGTGACTATATTCGAAGTATGAAGGATAAGAAAATTTATAGCATTAGCTTATTATAGAATTAAAAGTAGAATTTAGGCAAGAGGTGAGAAAAGGCAAATAATAGAAATAGAGCTTGGTATACATATGCATGAATAGGATATTTTGTGGTGCATATGGGTTTGAGATGTGGGTAGTGTATGTGAAGCAGGACCCACATCGGAGGGGTGGACCATGAGTTGGTGAAGTTCATATTACAAACATGATGGGGTTCACGAGGAGGGTGGACCTTCATTCTCTGAAGTTCATCCCCCCTAAGCATTCTGCTACCCACTCTTCCTCTTTCTATCTTCTTTCCTTATCTTAACCAAGCTCTTTCTGTTTCAAAATAATGCTAATTATAACAACAAATCTTACACACCTTATCACCTTTCATTGCTACATCAAAATATACTATTATCAGATTAACCATGTTTTTTTACCTAAAAGATGCATGCTCTCAGCCAAAAACAAATTCTTCCCCATCCATCAGTCCCCACCAAACTTAACATCCCAGTTCCAGTTTGTCTTTTCGACCAGGTTCGCCTAAGTATTATTCCACAATTTCAACAAAAATAGAAAACGAATAAAGAAGAAGCACATCCATTGCACCATCCTCCTTTTGCTGCTCACCACAATATTCATCATCCATTCATTTCTATTGTTTGTCCCATGATTTCTTTATCCACAATCCTACTTCTTAGAATGACTAGGATTGGCTCATTCAGACAATTATTGTCAACCTCAGCTACATTATACCATAACTTAGCCTTTTGGACTGTACTGTCCTAATACATATTGCATTACAATCACATCACTCATATTGAAAAAAACTTAATAATTAATTATGTATAGCTACATGATTCAATAGTGACAAAGAACCTTATACTTTCATTATTATTGGTAGTAGTAGCAGTATTAATTTTGGTGATATAGCTGTGTGTGAGTTGTGGGAATAAATGAGAGCCAGACATGCTATGAACAGGGAAACAGTTTGAATGATATAGGATGAGACTGTAATACTTTTTATGGATAAAAATGAAATAAGAGAATTGAAATTCGTGTTGTGTTGTGTTGTTAGCATGTAGAACAAAATTCCGTATTATTGGGCAAACACATGGTGTACGGAAAGAGTCCTTTGGCATGGGAAGGAATGGTCCACAGAGCAAGTTGATAAAAACCCGAGGGCTATAAGACGGTGGGCCACTTTATTAGTTTTTTCTTTGATGAGTGAGTTCCTCTCTTCAATGCTTTACATTACAAGCTGCTTCTTCACTGGTTTTGTATTTGGTTTTGGTTTTGGTTTTGGTGGACCCTTCTATAATAAGACTAAGAGAATCCCACCCAAACTTTTCAATTATAGCACCCAAGAAAATTTTAAGGATAATCCATGCATGGACATGGACATGTACATGGTGGATCATTAATTATTACCAATAATATAGCAGCTTACATTAATCAAATAATGCAAACAGTCTAATTAATTCACTGTCAGTGGTTTAGCTCTCAATTGTTGTCTCAACCCACCAATTCTATGCAACTTATTGTTCATTTTCTATATTAGTCCAAAATTTTATTTTATTTCTTGTTTTCTTCTCTTCGAATCTCTAAGGATACAACAATATACTATTTTCCTAGTTTCTCTTTAATCTAAAAACTGAATTGGAGATTTTAAATTCAAAAGTTTTTTTTTCTTTTCAAAAACTGGCTTAAAATTTCATTTTGAAAAAAAAAATGTAAGAAAAGTTATTTAAAATTTTACTCAAAAGCTGTATTTAAAACAGGTGCAACACCAAAACCTTGTTTTGTCAAAACTGCTTTTTAAAGATAAACACACTTGTGTCGAGAATTGAACCAACTTTCTTTAAAACCCACTATACTTACCATAAAAAATACACATTATATTTTTTATTTTATTTTATTTCAAGTGTAATTAATATTTTAACTGTATGGTACGGAATTAATATTATTTGTATAATTAAAATGTATGATAAGTAAATATGTTCAAATATAATTACATTTTTGTTTATGATGAAAATATAGATTGTGATAATTTTTTTTAATTATTAATATTTTTAAGGTATACAAACTAAAAGTACTTAAAAATAATAAATTAAAAGAGATTAAACAACTTAAAATTTTTATTTCCTAAAATAGTTATTACTCAGTTAGCAGTGTCATACACTACAAAAAAAAGTTATATTATCGACGGAATTTTATCGACAGAACTTTATCCGTCGATAAAATATAATTATTGATGATTTTATCGACGGATTTCTGAGTCTGTCAGTAATTATTGACGGATCAAAAATCCGTCAGAAATCCGTCGGTACTGACAGACTTAGAAATCCGTCAGTAAATTTACATACAATCAATTTATCAACATATTTTGAGTATTTTTGATGAATTTGTCTCGTCGGTAATTTTTATTTTTTTTGTAGTGATACTTCAAAATTAACATGTTTGAAATGACCATCAACTTATATAGAGAAAATCATCACGTAGATCAACTTGTCCAATAATCTTAAATGTATTTATCATTGTATGTGAAAATATTATGTAAAAACCAAATTGACAATTTAATGATGATATAAGACATTAAACAAATATTATATTTAGAGTAATCTCTAGTATAGATAAGACATTATGAATCACTAGATGTTTTGAAAGATAAATGATTTCAGCTCACTAATAACATGAGTATTGTTAGGTAGTTTGATATATATTGGTTTGATTTCATAATGGCTCATAAAAACAAAATGAAACAGGTTACATGGTCAGTGGCACTGATATAAATGACCTAAGAGTTTGTGTTTATTTTACCTTTTTTTTGGTTATTATATAGAGTATTCACCTATTGTTTTATTGATTAGTTTGTCCTTAATGGGGAATGATATAAACTAATTGCTACAATTGCTTAATACTTAGAGCATTCACAATTTGATTATTGATGAATTAGTTTTGTGGTGTTCTTACTTTTTCAATAACATATTCATCATTGATCTCAATTGCATCAAAAATATGATTACTTCTTTGTCTCATTCATGGAGAAAAATCGTGTTTAAAGTAGCACTCATCACTAGTGTGATTCATCTTATTACAATTATGTTCATTGTTAGTCATAGTTCTTTCTTTTTCTCATCCATAATTTATCCAACTAGATGTCGTGTTACTATTATTGTTATTCGTTCTTTGGGCTTGTTGGCCAATATTGTTAATTAACACTTTTGTTTCAACAACATTATTCTCACTCAGTTGTCTCACTTATTGAAAAATAGGAGAAAGACATGATGGATACTAAAAAGAGGCTCTATGAGTAAGATATGAGTTTTCACAGTGTCATAGATTTCTCCAAGTTTCTTTAAAAAGCAATAACAAGTTTATATTTCTTATACTCAATGATGTTTTTAACAAAATTACAATTGCATTTTTAATATTGCAAATGTAAATTGGAATAGGATGTAAATATTCTAACTATTCCAATAAAATCTTTGAATTCATGTAATACTTCTTTCTCCTTGATTGATAGAATTATTATTTCTTAGAGGAGATCCGGTATGCGAAAATGATCACTTTTTGAAAACCTTACTTTCAAGTCTTCTTGCAAATCTTTCACAATGTAAATCGTGCTTCGAGCAATTTGTGTTGTCAAAGTTTGTATAATCTAAGAAATTATCATCACATTATAGTGTTCTCAAGCTTCAATGAATTGTCTTCTATTTCAAAATATCCCCATTAACATACCTGAATATATTTTTAGATGACTAAACTCTCTTCATAACTCTACTTCATAAATAATAATAATTGGCTCGCTAATTGTGATATAGAAAATCATCTTAGGATTCTCTCCTGAATGTGAATAGAGTTTGAAGGTTTTTGAGATAATTCTATTCTAAAAGAATAAAACATAAAAAATAGAACAATGTTAATAATGACGTTAGTAAAAAAAAATATCATTCATCACGATAATGATAATAACAAAATTAGAGATGTTAACAATTATAATTGAAACACTACACGAAATCAATTCAGTCAATATAGTAAATAAAAAAAACTAATTAAGAACTTAAAAAGGTTATGAAAACAATTCAAACAAACAAATTAGTAATGAGATGAATTAAAATATTAAACTTAAAAGTAATCATAAACTAAGTAGTTTATTTTAAAAAGCCTTTGTAAATTTAAGCAAATGCTTAAAACAAAAACTTGATTATTCTCAAACATTTTTTTTAAGAAAAACAAAAAATAAATAAATAATTTAAGATATCCTAGACCTTTTGTATAATCGACTATGCAATAATAATTTGTCCAAAAGAAAACCCGGTTCCAAAACTATAAGCACTGAACTTAAATCAGAGTAATTTTATAACAGTACAAAACGTATCTCTGTGCATTAGTATCGGATACTTTAAAACGTTATAGTATTTTAGGGTAATAAATTCGATAGAATAATTTATGAAATACTCTATCAATATAACTACAAGTATAGACAAAAATAAACTGGATATGTTAAGTTTAGAATTCAATTCGGTCAAAATAAATATAACATATAACCACATGATTTGATTGCAATTAAATAACTAAAATTATACACATTAAAAAATGCATTTTAGCCTTTACTTTTAAAACAATAAAAAAAGCGATTTTTCATGAGATAAAAAGTGGGAAATATGAGGTAATGAATAAATGGTCGTTGTTGAGTTGAACTGTGATGGGAAACAAGTATCCATTTGGATGTTTGCGTGCATCTAATAGTCTCCAACTTGTGCTATTTAAATTCCGTCGACACGGCGAATTCCAAACCACAAAAAGAAAAATGAAAAGTATAAGAAATAAATAAAAGTTTTAATAAATTGGATTCTTTATTTGAATTTAAGATACAATTATGTAAATAAAAATTAGGATGGTAGTAGTGGGATGGCTTGTAAAAGTCTTTCAGTTTATATTATTTGCACGTGGAAACAGTCATGGAGGTCAAACACGTGCACAATGACCTCTGCCATGCGAAGATAATTAAGCCTCTAATTAATAATATTAATTACCCTGTTTTCATGCTTATCTTAATTTCAGGAAAAATTTTCAAGTGCATAATTTTTATCTGAAATTTTTAAAATGATGATTTTTTTTTATTTATGAAAATAGAACACAATTTTAGTGGTAAGATTTTAATTAATGAGTTAATTAAAATAATGAGAATATTGTACAATTTTAGAATAGCCAATATTTTTCACCTAGTCCTCTTTTGTTTCATGTGTGGTGTGTTGTAACTAAAATAAATGAACAATTACAAAGTCATTTTATTTATTAATAAATATGTAATGGTTGAAATTAATTCTGATTAAGTAATTAAAATAAATGTAAAATTAAATTTTAAAATAAAAGGATTGACGGAATTATTGTTTAAATTAAAATAAAAATTAATATTAGTATGAGATTTATATATTGAATTAAATTAAGAGTAAGTTTTATATTGAAAATAAAAATTAAATTAAATTAAAATTTAGTATAAAATATATTTAGCAAAATTAAGTATAAGTTGGATATTTGAATTTAGTTACTAATATAGAAATAATTTAAAATAAAACTAAGATTTAGCAATAAATTTAGAATGAAAAATTTGAAAATATTACATAATTTTTAAATAAATTTATTGTTAGTTTTTAAATTATATTTATTAGTAACTAAATATATTTCTATATTAGGAACTAAATTCATAGCAAATAACTTCTCTTCTCAGCATATAACTATTATTCTATTCAAATTAATTTTATATTTATTTCAATTACTTAAACAGAATTAATTTCAACAATTACATATTTATTAATAAATAAAATGACTTTGTAACTGTTTATTTATTTTAGTTACACATTAGGAATACAACACACATGGAAAAAACAGAAGAGGGATGAATGAAGAATATTAACCATCCTATAAAATATTCTCACCATTTTAATTAACTCATTAATTAAAATTTTGTTGATTTTCATTTAATCTTAAATTAATTTGTGTAATAAGATAATAATTTATTCCCAATAATATAATATCTAGTATACCATCTACCCATATCTATAAATAAATAAAAAATATACTATTTCACGAATTTCAAATAAAAATTATACTAATTTAGAAAATTTTCCTTAATTTCACTTGATCATATGACACCAATATTTCATACAGTGAAAATAAATATGACTTGATAAATAGTTTTCATAATTTGCCTTGAACTCTTTGGTGACATTTTTGGTGTAAGAGTGGCAGATGATGGAGGATTTTATTCCCTGTTGTGGAATAAAGCAATGAAAACAAAACCTAGAACTAGTCTTGATCATTTTGTGTTGTAAAGCAAGGAATCATGAATGGGTCACAGCCACTTGCCATTTGTTCATAGAAAGAGATGATTAGATTGGATTGGCTTTAGCATGGGTAGAAAGTGGATAGTGTTGGTTAGGGTTATGAGCTAAGGCTATGCATGAACTGTGTTGGCACTCTGGCATTTTTGCTATTATTATATACTTTGGCCCCACTGTAGCCTTTCCAAGGGTGTCACAAAAGTAGTGAGTAATGTAATTGGTGGCCATGCCCCTCTCACATAAAAGCCTTTCTGATTCAGGTCACAGGTGGGAGGGAGACTGATAATTTAAGAGACTGGTTGATTGTCACTGTCATTCTCTTCTCTTTCCCCTTCAAAACTTCGAGACTAAATTGCACAATAGTCTCCCACAGTTTTTGGGAATTGTGCTAGGGCCAAAATTTATATACACTAATCAATGCTTTGTTTGGATTTTTAATTAGAATTGGAACTATTATTACTTTTAATTAGAGAGTTAAAGAAAAAATACTAAGTTTTCTCGTTAGTTATACTTACTGAGACCTTGATATTTAGTCATTTTGGAATTTTTAATTTTCCATAGACTTCGTCAAAATTGTAAGAAGGTGATCCACCAAAATTTAACTTGAATATAGTTCGTTTATTTTAATTGGTCAATGAATTATTTTGATATTTTTAAAATACTTATCTCGCCTATCTAGTAGCTATTAATTAATTAGACTAAAGCATTAAAATGGGATCCTTTCTAATTACAAATGATGAAACTTGTTAATTTTTTAAATTTAAGTAAACGGACAAATCTAATTTGAAACCACGATTTTTTAAAGACAAAAATTGTTCTCGTATGATTTATATATTTTTTTTTATTTTTAATATAAAATTTAAGTAGTGAACGTGTGGATATGTGTTATGTTTAAAGTTACAATCATAAAATTTTGAATTCAGAAACTTATACAAATAAAAAATAAATTTAGTTTGCATGGACTGGACTAGACCCACGCAACTTGTAAAAAAATATAAAAAAATAAAAGAAAACAGTGAAGGAAAAATATGTGTGGACTGAATCCACAAATAATGAAAAAAATGGAATATGCGTTAACAAATTATGATAATTTTGTGATTGTATTTTTATATTAAAATTGATATTGGAAGAAAAAATTATAATAAATTATAAAATTGTTATTTAAATTAAAATTTGTATTTTTAGTTTGTTAAAAAAATATCTAAATAATTAATGACAAAAATTAAATAAAATTTTGATAAAGATAAAATTTGATTTTTGATAAAGATAAATTTTTATTTTTAATAAAGATAGAATTTGGTTTTTTGGTAGAGATGAAATTTGATATTTTATTAAAGATATCATTTGATTTTTTATAAAGATAAAATTTGATTTTCGATAAATATGTAACTGATTTTTTTGATAAAGATAAATTTGATGTTTCCTTTCACACAAAGTATTTCATATGCCATTAACTAAACTATTTAGTGAATATATAATTGTGATTTATTAACTAAACTATTTAGTGAATATACAATTGTGATTTATTTTCCTCTTTATGTTTAACATGTATTGCATCATTTCAATAATTAATAATTTTTAAGTAATAAACATAACATTTAAACGTAATACATAAATAAATTAAATTTTATTTAAAAATTTTAAACCATTTAATTAATATTTATTTAAAAAAATACTTCAACAATTTTATTTTATTTTTTCTATTAATTATTTAGATATATTTTTAACTAATGAAAAATACAAATTTTAATTCAAATAACAATTTTATAATTCATTATAATTTTTTTCTTCCAATATCAATTTTAATACAAAAATACAACCAAAAAATTATTAATAATAAAATACAATCACAAAAGCATAAAAAATAAATAAAAATGAAAAAAGAAAACAAAAATAATAATCATAATTAATATATTGACTGTAAAAAAAATAAAAAATAAAAGAGTGTTATTTCACCATAAAAAATAAGAGGTGTTAGTGAAGTAAAAAAAGCCAACAAAAGAGTGCTATTTCAATGTAAAAATAAAAAATAAAAAGAAAACAAAGAGTCTTATTTTATGAATTAAAGAATAAAAAGTGTTATTGAGGAAAATAAAAAATAAAAATTACAATTGAGGGAACAAGTAAAAAGATGTTAATGAGGTAAAATAGTCACAATCCCCAAAATAGTATGTGAGCAATTAGTTATACAATTAAATTAATTGATTAGTAGTGTGATTGTGGAAAGTTTTCCTATTATAATTTAGAAATGATCAATATAATTTTGAGTTTTTTTTTTTATAATTTTTAGTGTGTTTTTTATTAAGCAAACTAAATTGAAGTAATGTTAGAAAGATTGAAAATCACAAGGAAAGATAGACCAGTTAAACTCGCATGGTGAAAAGTAATAGGTAGAATTAAAAACAATATTAATGTGAGTTAATTGCTGGTAAAGTAGCATAAGGGAAAGTTAATTGTTTGGAAACTTAGTGGGTATTGTTATATCCATTCGCATGTAAATTTAGCTTATAGAGATGTGTAATATATATTGAAATTATTCTCTTTAATGAGAGTTACATGAGGTATAAGAAAATCTAAAGTTGGATATTAAAATTAAGTTTTCTTTTTAAAGAGATTTTGTGAGATACATAATGGTAGTTAAAATAGAGAGTTTAATTTTAATATAATTTTATGTTATAGGGGACTCAAACTCTTACTCTTAGGCAGAATTGATATTTATACAACAACATTGTACTAATCTAAAATAATCATAAAAATTTGGGGTTGCAATTTTTTTTATTTCTTTTGAGATTGTTTTTTGTATTAATTGTTCACCTTATTGAGTGAATGTATATGTTCAAATCTAATTTTATTAATTTGACCTTGTTATATGTGTTATCAGTTGTAACACCATCCAATTCACTCTATTAAAATTAATGTAATTAAATATTGAATTTTAATTCAAATTCATTCAATTTGAATGTGATTCATTTCAAATTCAACCAAATTAATTTGATTAAGGAAGCCAAATTCAAAATCCTCAATCACACACCCAAAGTTATTAGAGCATACACTAACAAAATTTTCTTTCACCTTCTCATGCACTTATATTCATTTTATAACAACAAATTGTACAAGCACATTATATAATGGCTTCAAAAGCTTCTAATCCTCCCTCTAATGATGTTGCCTCTAACAAAGGTTACTTCTCACAAAATGTTTACACTAAAAAAGTGATAAAAAAATGTTTCAGGTAGTAGAACAGACTTAGCTTGGAAGCATGGAATATGCATTAACTGATGGTGATCCAAGAAAAAAAAATCAATGCAAACTTTGCCAAAAGACTATAAAAGGAGGGGTTTACAGCTTGAAGCACCACCTGACAGAAACTCAAAAGGATGTAATTGCCTATAAAAGTGTGATTGATGAAGTAAAAAAGAAATGTTCAAAGTTGTTGTGGGCTTTTAACAAAGATTAATGAAAAAAAAACAAGGATTGATACTGAGGATGATGCTTATAGAAACTGAAACAAAAAAAAAATTGAAGAGGAGGATGTAAAAAAATAGTAGAATAGAGGGACAAGGAGCTCACAAATCACAATTAATCAACTATTCAAGAATGATCAAAGAGAAAGTACTTATAGAGATGTGATAAGGTGTTTATATGAAAATGGAATACCATTTAATGTTTCAAGAAGCAAATCATTTAAGAGAACATTGAGTGGATTGCAAATTATGGCCTAGGGTATAAGCCACCTTCATATCATGAGATTAGAGTAAGTGCTTAAAGGAAGAATTTAAGACAACAAAAGATGCTTTAGAGGTTTATATGACTGCATGAAAGAGAACAAGCAGTACAGTAATGACTGATAGGTGGACTGACAAGAGTAGAAGGACTATATTAACCTTCTTAGTTAACAATCAAAAGCGAACTGTTTTTTTAAAATCTATTGCATATGCTATCTCAAAAACAACTGATAAATTTTGTAAAATATTGGATGACATTATTGAAGAAATCAGTGAGAAAAATGTTGTCCAAATTATAACAAATAATGTTACCAACTACAGAGCAATTTGTGAGTTATTAATGAAAAAAGGAAGACTCTCTATTGGACCCATTCACAGCACATTGCATTGACTTGGTGCTAGAATATTTTGAAAAGAAGATATATTTTCGTCAAAATACTATTCCAAAAGGTAGAAAAGTTACTACTTATATTTATTCTAGGACAACTTTAATTTGTTTGCTACATCACTTCACAAAGGGGAGAGACTTGTTGAAGCCATGTTTGACTCGTTTTGTCACCTCTTACTTAACATCACGTTATTTTTAGAACATATGAGTTCTTTGATTAGAATGTTTATTAGTGATGAGTGGAAGGATATTGGTTTTGCAAGGACAAGGGATTAAAATTCAGTTGAAGAAGTGTTTTTAGATAAAGAATTTGAAAAGGTATTGACATATTTTTGAAAGGTGCATTTCCTATAATGCAAGTACTTAGAATGGTAGATTTTGATGATAAACCAGCCATGTGTTTCATCTACAAGGCAATGGATCGAGCTAAAGAAAAGATACAAAAAGAGTTTAATTGTGATAAGAAAAGGTAAATTATTCACTAATCTCCTAATTGAAATTTAATTTTATCTTTAGATTTGACCCCTTAGAAATTAGAGAACATTAATTCAATAAGTTTTAGTTATGAAGATTTGTGAAATATTATGTGAAAGGTGGAACAACCAGCTCCATAGGCCTCTGCATGTTGCGGGCTATTTTCTGAATCCTGAATTTCATTATTCTCCTGATTTTAAAGTTGATACAAAAGTTAAAATTGGCCTACTGTAATGTATACAAAGGATGGTGGTTGATATAGAGGAGCAACACTTATTGATTTGTAACTTGAAGATTTCAAGGACAAAGAAAAAATGTTTGGTAACTCCTTGGCTATTAGGCGATTGGAAAAGACACTAACAACTTGGTGGGAGTCTTATGGAGATGAACATCCAAAGCTTCAAAGATTTGTTATTCATGTATTTAGTTTGACATGCAATTCTTATAAATGTGAACTTAACTAAAATGCATTTGAGATGATAAGAACTTATACTTAAATATACTAAACTAGCAATTACTTTTATATATATATATATATATATATATATATATATATATATATATATATATATTTATATTTGTATGTTTTTTTTTTTTTATTTTTTTTTTTTTTTTTTTTTTTTTTTTTTTTTTTATACAAGTTCTCCGAAAAATATATATAATTTTATATTTACAATTTTTTAATTTTATTTTTTTTTTTGTAAACTTTGCATCCCCTGTG
>Ga0099824_1009020_pt1 | contig 12480 bp, 10 predicted proteins | sample SiratrowhiteBW_FD_76837 | JGI IMG/M metagenome (GOLD analysis project Ga0099824, IMG submission 76837) | Root nodule microbial communities of legume samples collected from California, USA - Siratro white BW | ecosystem: Host-associated > Plants > Roots > Nodule | place: USA: California... | reverse complement strand
TCCATGGAAAACCATCTTTTATAGCAGCAAGGTTAAATTTGTAATTTCCTCATGTCTATTATTGGAATTTTGAAAATTATGGAGGTGCAGGAAGATGATATGGAGGTGCAGGAAGAAGCAGTCATGGATATTACGTTTCACCACTTTTTTCTAGTTATATAATTCTTTTTTCTATATTATTTCCACAAATTTAACTTTTAGTTATATTAAACATCTTTTTATTTTTAAAAGTGTGTTTAACATATTCTAGAATTAAAATTTTGAATATATTTTTAAACTCTTTTCAAATTAAATTCTAAAAACACGTAAAAAAAATATCCCAATTAGAAAAAAAAAAATTGGCTTAAACAATTTCTTGAACTTTAGGTTATCATTGTAGCGTGCAAGGTTGCTTTGGACCAAAGGAAGAAACAAAAACAAACCGAAACGATGTTTCGTGGATACTTTTATAGTTTCATTATTTGAATTGATTTTTGATGCTTTTTCATCGGTTCGGTTCCTGCAGAGTCGTATAGATCGTTGTACCAAAATATAATAGACCATTTTAAACATTCTTTTAAGATGAGTTTCTAAGTGCAGTAGCCATTATTGAAACCTCCATATATTTATTGTTAAGTGTTTGTCCATTTGCATCACCAAATGCATGGATTCATTGAATCATGAGTTCACTGCCACGCTTCAAAAGCACCTTTCCTCTCTCTGACTTTTGTTACAAATACAACCACTACAAGGTACCTTTCGTCAACCAACCTCTCTTTTCCTTTCTTCATTTTAGGTATGCAATAACCATTTTTTCTATGCTCTTTAGAATTTTCTTACACAATTTAGTTTGTTGAAGAAAACATAATTCTTACTACTATGGTGTATGCTTAGTTTGGATGTTGAATCCTTTATGTATGTGTATGTGGCATGAATCACAAGGAATTTCTTGTTGAACTAAAATTTATTTTGCTTCATTCTTTACTTCCAAGATTAGTAGCTGTTTGTGATTCGTTTGTAAAATATATTAGCATTTAGTTGGGATGGCACGTTCTTCGATGGATGAGGTATCAGACACTGGAGCATTTGTGAGATCTGCTTCCACTTTCAGAAACTGGATTTCAAGGGACCCCAATTCGCAATTTCCAGCAGAATCAGGGAGGTATCATATCTATGTATCATATGCTTGCCCTTGGGCTTCCAGGTGCCTTGCTTACTTGAATATCAAAGGACTTAACAAAGCCATCAGTTTCTCGGTTAGTAAGTAGCCTTCATGCTGTGCTTTTCAACTAGAAAGAGTACATGCTTAGAGATTTTATATCCTGCGTGTTCAATGAACAGGCAGTCAAACCCATCTTTGAAAGAACGAAAGAATCAGATGAGTATAAGGGGTGGGTTTTTCCTGATTCGGAAACAGAGGTGCCTGGAGCTGAACCTGATAGGTTGAATGGAGCAAAGAGTATTAGGGAGCTTTATGAAATTGCAAGTGCAAACTACACTGGAAAGTACACTGTTCCTGTATGTAGATACACTGGCTTCTTTTGTGATTTGCTTTGCTGGGTAGATGCTTATTTTATTGCCAACTGATGATGCATTTTGATCTGCACAGGTGTTGTGGGATAAGAAACTCAAGACAATTGTTAACAACGAGAGCTCAGAGATAATCCGCATGTTAAACACTGAATTCAACAATATTGCGGAAAACCCCTCTGTAGACTTGTATCCCGCTGATTTAAAAGCCCTAATTGATGAAACCAATGAGTGGATATACGATAGGATAAATAATGGTGTTTATAAGTGTGGTTTTGCTAAGAAGCAAGAACCACACAATGAGGTATGAAGCTATTTTTAACCTTTTCTAGCAACTGGTGCTACTTTAATGTTTGCACTTGTTTAAAAACTTCTGTACTCAGGTGATTGCGAATCTTTATCTGATGCTTCCTTTCTGCAGGCTTCAAGGCAATTGTTTGATGCTTTGGACAAATGTGAGAACATATTAAGCAAGCAACACTATATATGTGGCAACACACTCACTGAAGCAGACATTCGCTTGTTTGTCACTCTTATCAGATTTGATGAGGTAAAGTGTGCGTGTGGTATTTATTTTAGACATTTGGGAATATCTTATGTGTTTTCCTGTTACTTGTATCATGCAAATGATTGCTGGTACAACACAAGAACTAAAACAGAAGCAAAGCAGAAAAAAGAAAAAAATTAACTTGATCCTCGGTCTTGCAATAAAGGAATTTAATTTCCACACCCTTTTTTTCTTCCAAGCGGTACAAATTTATCATGAAATGTTTAATCTTTGCATGAAAAAACAGGATCATTTGATATTCCAATTGCAACTTGATTATCTGCATGAGTCTGTGTTGGTTCATTTTGCTTCATATTTATATTTGCTAGTCTTTTTCTGATCCAAATTGCTTGATTACTATATCGTTTTCTCCTACCTGTTCTTCCTTTATATTTTGTCTAATTGTACCTGTGGCACTTCAAAATTGTAACGCTTTCTACAGCCACAGTTCATTTGCCCTTGATTTAAATAAAATCACTAGTTCCAAGTTTTACTTTGGAAACAATAGTTTTCTTATCCCTCCTGCAAAGAGCTTTTGGTCATTGGTCATGTGGTTTGTGCAGCCAATGTAAACCCGCCATGAATCACCAGAACTATTAAGTGTTCTATGCTTCCAAGTTTATCACAGTTTCCACACTCAACAATAGGCCTCCACCAACACTTTCTTTGTGTAGTATGGACATTATTCATAAATTTCGTCCCTATTTTTTTTTGTTGTTGTCATTGTTAGCTTTGTTACTCTTCTTCTCATTGTTGCTCTTCCTTGTTCCTAAACCTTTTGTTTGAGCTTGGAGAGCAATCTGTAGAGTGTTTTTTTCTCTTCATTCAAGAAGGTATGCAAAAGCATCATTATGTAATTTGCAGTCCCAACTAGGTTGACACCCCAAGTTATATCAATCATTTGCAGCTAATCCAAATTTTATAAAATATAAAAAGTACAAATCGAATGGGCCACTGTACTAGAACCCATTCAAAAAACAAACCTATAACTAGGTAGATTCCATTTATTCCTGTATAAATCAAACTTAATAGAATCAGGAATACGATTCCACCGCCTAGTACATCTGTGTCTAACCATAAAAGAAGCAAGTTTATCAATTTAATAGTTTCCCTCCCTATATATGTGAGACACCAAGGAATTGTATGTTGAGACACCAAGGAATCTCATGCTCTTATGCTGATACAACATTTTCTTCCAACAATTCTGAAAATACCAAGGATATCTATGTTGGTTGGAGAAAACTTGCACCACTAGCATATAATCACTTTCAAGTCATAGGCTATGTCATCCTTCTCAACTGCTATTTCAGCAGCATGAATAGCACCAAAAAGTTTTGCATACATACTTGTTTCCACACCAAGATAATCCCGTAAAACATCCAAGAAAAGTAGCAAATTTATCGTGAAACCAACCCTATCAAAATCACCATCAATATTGAACTTCATCTAATGACAAGGAGGAGATAACCAAAAAACAGGAATGACCGAAGAAGTGATACCCAACTTAGGTACAGCACAAAGCACATACCACCTTTGCAATACATTCCTATTAAAGACTATTTATTCTAACACTTACAATATATAAGAATATCATTGATATACAATGAATGAAGCAGGAATATTTTACCAAGAGGGCCAGACAGTGGAGTGGAAAGGTCATCATCCATCAACTTAGAAATAGCTCTGCTAAGAACTTCCTTAGCCAAACAGAAAAGGATAGGGGATAAAAAGTCCCCTTGCCTGACTCCAAATTTGCAACTAATAAAACCAACATTTTTACCATTGAAAAGAAAGTCTAGTTGATCCAAATATAGTTCGAATCCAGCCACAGAAAATGCTCATGGAATCCAAACTTCCTCAACACCTGAATCAATAAATTCCAACCAAGAGTATCAAAAGATTTTTTTAATATCAATTTTGAAAACCATATTACTAGCAAAACATTTTTTGTGCAATAGATTCACAACTTCAGAAGCAAGACACATACAATCAATTATTTTCCTTCCGTGAATGAATCCTTTCTATGGTCTTAAATCACCATTAGAGCAAGAACCACTATTTTGCTGCAATAAAATTGTTTAGAATTGTAAACTTGAAGTTAGCTTAAGCAATTGACGTAAAGTTCTCAATTTTGGGGGCACCTTGCTCCTTCTGGATAAGAACTACCAAATTTGAATAATAATTCTGAGTAATTGATAGAAACCTCTTGGTGAAAGAAGAGATCCAATTGATTGAACATGTGGAGAAGATTGAAGGAAGTGGAGCTTATGATGGAAGAATAGTGATGGAGAGTGAAATCTAGAGAAGTACGACGACACTCACAAGGACGATGCCTTGTGAGTAGTAGTATTTAGGAGAATTTTCCTAGGGAGACTCAATAACAAGTGAAATGTCATTTTAGCATAATAACTCTACTACCCATTCAAAAGTGAGAAATACATGGAGAGGAGGGTCCTGTTAATAAGAAGAGTGGTCGGCCATGAGAAGGAGTAGATGGTGGGAAATTCAAATTTGAATTTTCCCTCACATGATCCTATGTTCACGACACTAGAAGTGGAACTAGTGCACTTGGGTTCGCACTTCACATTTAACACGTGTTAAACGTGGAGTCATGCAACCTAGCATAATAACCCTAGTATCGATGTACAAGCCCCTCAAGACAACCCTACACTACAAGGCCCAAATACCCTAGCCTATTTGGCCCAAATATTCTTGACTACTTGGCCTAATTAAAAGTCTTCTTGTTTCTATTCTATACATTTCATTATACATTAGGGATGACTCATGGTGAGAATAGCTTAAGCCTACTGAGATTAGTAGAAGCACAGTCTTCTTGTATTCTTGTGGTCATAGTCCTAGTTGTTGATTCCTTGGCTTGGGGTCTTCCATCAGTAATCCAAGCATACTTAAAGAATTATAATATGGCATTGGAAACATCCTTAGGGATGATAAACCAGAATTTCTGGAAAACAGCCCGCTAAAATCATATGTACCAGCAACACTTTTACTACTTCAAAGCAAAAACTGTGTGAGTAACCTCCCCCATGGTGGGAATCTTAGTCAGAATAACATTATATTGATCAGAGACCAACGTGGAATCACCTCATCAATCGAATTATTATCACTATATTCATTATTAGTGAAAAAGATAGCAAAAAGGTAATTAACAACATGATCCTCCAAGTCCTTGTTGTTGCTAACATGTCTGCTCATTTTGTCAAAGAGATATGTTTGATTGCTTGTTTAATCTTGGCAGACCTATGAAAAAAGGAAGTGTTTGTTTAATCTAGCCTTTTCCCTCCTCGTTTCGTGTTGGATATTGAACTCTTCTTCTAAAGCAATCAAAGCTTCTGCAAAATCAAATCATCATTTTCAGCATGAGAATCCAAATTTGCTTGAAACCTAGCCAGATTATTCGTAGCATTAGTGACTGTGCCATTCACATTGCCAAAGACATTTCTGATCCAATAAATAAGCTTTCTATTAACTTTCTTCAGCTTTTGATTCAACACATATATGTGACAGCCAAACCAGGAAATATTCCAAGCATCAGAGACCAACTTCTCACAATAAGGGCGTTGCAGCCACATAGATCTAACGTTAAAAGGCAAAGGATTCCTTTCGGTTGATTCTGACTGAAAAAGAACAGGAAAGTGATCAGAAAAATATTTAGTTATAGTATGACAAGAGATACTGTTCCAGGAAGCAATCCAATCCGAATTGCAGCAGGCTCCATCAAGGCGTTTGTCAATCCTAGCAGAACCAAGTCTACCACTGGTCCAAGTGTACAAAGAGCCAATAGTGGGAAAATAATGCAGATGATTGCCATCAATCCAAGCTCCAAATTCTTTAACAGGAAGCCTAGCCACAAAATTTGAACCTCTATGCTCATGATTACCTAGGACCACATTGAAATCACCAATAAAAGACCAAGGACGACCAGGATTAGAACTCATAAGAATAGATAAATCATGCCACAAGGATCTACGCTTGATATAGGATGTGGATGCGTAGATGATAGCAATATGAAAAGTGTCATTAGCTGCAAAAGAAAACGACACAAATTGATCGAAACAGCTAAGAAACTTACCATTATCAGTAAAACGCCGTATATTTGGAACTTCCCTATTATTTTGTGCAAACAAATGAAAATTCAAAGATCTCCCAAAGTTGACATCAAATTATCAGTGCTGACAAAGGGTTCAGCAAGAAACAGAAAACTTGGTTGTGAGATGAACAAATCTTTTTGAGAGCCAATTTGGATATCTTATTCCCAAGACCCCTAATATTCCAAAATAAAGCTTTCGTTTGGCGGCAATATTGAGATTTTCACCCCTAGCATGGCAAATGAGTAAAGTCTCCTTTTAGAACTCATAATTAAATCAAATCACTGGTAGACCTAAGTTAGTGAGTACTGAGCTGGAGTCTGTTTATGACCATTTTTCTTGTATATTATAGAGTTTGTCCTGTCATAGTCTTATTCCATTTCGTAATATTAAAAACTCAATTTTCTATCCCAGGCTTGGAATGTTACATGGTTGTGCCTGAGTGTCGTCTTCGAAATGTAAACATGAAGAGAAGAAATAAATTTTCTATTGTTCAGAATAGTCTGTTTTCCCTTCTTTTTGTCTAGTATTTTACTCTGAATCAGACCAGTGAAAACAAGTCATCTCAGTTAGTTCATTGTTTTATAGTGGCTATGATGAAAAAAAATATAAACTTCTCAAATTTCTACTTTATTCTCATTTTAGACATCGATGTCATGCATTCCAATGTTATGAAATCTGACTGTTGAGTAATTGAACTCTGTTATAATTGTAGGTTTATGCAGTTCACTTCAAGTGCAACAAGAAGCTGCTGCACGAATTCCCAAATCTTTTTAATTACACTAAAGACATTTTCCAACTTCCTGGCATTAGTAGCACAGTGAACATCGAACATATAAAGTTGCATTACTATGGAAGTCATCCTTCTATCAATCCATTTGGTATTGTTCCTGTGGGGCCAAACATTGATTATTCTGCTCCTCATGACAGAGAAAGGTTTTCTGCATAGGTGGTTGTTTTGTATAATTGTAATTTCAAAATAAACTGAGGCAGGTCTCTGAGTGTGAGTATACTTCTAATGTTAGAATTCTCCTGTGATCGCGCCTCATTGAGTGTTTTGTCAAAACTACTTTGTCTTATTATTAAATGGGTTGGAAAGATCTAATGTATTTGCTGTTGGGATTTGAGCTCCACAATTTAGCGTGTTGGATTTCGTGTTTTGGGTCTAAAAGAAAATTATGCTAAAATTGATTTATAATTTCGTCGACATCGTATGGATATTTGTGTTGGTTCAAATAATTTCTTAGAAAAATTGCTACATTTTAAACTTTAACATAATTTATCAACTTTTTCATGTTATTCAATTACAATAATTTTCTTATCAAAAATTCATAATATTTAACTAAATATAATTTTTTTTTCTATTTAAAAACTATTTTTTTTGGTTACGAGTCTTTATGAATGTCAATTTTTGGTTGTTGGTTATAGAAACACCAAATTAGGTAGGTGGATCTTCCTCAAACTCATGAAACACTATAAAAATTCCAGAACATCTCACAATTGAAAACACATAACTTCAAAGGTTCTATACTCTCTCTTGCTTTATGGAGAAGAAAACAATGCACTCATTGTAGAGAGACCAACTAGTCATTACAATCCTTCTAATATACAACTCCTTCAAACATATTTGTCTTTTAAAGTACAAAAAATTATAATTTTTTTTATTTTTGTCTCACAAATAATATACTATTTCATTTTAGTCCCTACAAATATCACTTTTTTAATTTTAGTTTTTTATGATCTTATATAAAGAAAAAGCAAGTCGTCCTATAAATATACTTTCCTCTTGCTTTATGAAGAATAAATAAATTGAACATACGAAAAGTCTTCAATGAGCGTTCTAAATACAACTTTTTCAAGCAATTTAAGATCAACCTTCAAAACTACCAAAAAAATTACCATTTTAGTCCTCACAGATTTTTTTGTAGTCCTTGTAAATATATCACTCTTTTATTTTATCCCTAGTTGTATTAAATATTGATGTGACACTTTTGATGATATCATCATTGTCGAGTTGCCAAATTTGAGTGTCCTGCGTTATGACATCATCACCATTAGGTTTAATAGAAAATGTTAACGGTCGAGATTGAAAGCCAAAAAGAAAAGGTCAAGGAAGGACAAAAACCAAACAAAAAAATAATACAAAGACTGAAATCAAAATACCAAATATTACGGGACCTGAAAATTAAATTAAGTCTTAGAAAAACCTAACTATTAAAAATGATGCTTCACTTAATTTTTTCTATGTGATAACAATATCATAAGAAATGTAAATATTTGTTATATATAAGACTGTCAAAACCTAGTAAAATTTTGAGTGATCCAAACAAATATTAGTTTTCACCTATGTTTAAGCAACATCGTTTATCTTGAAATAAAAATCTTCACTTCATGCACAAAATGAAAGTGCATCTAACTATGAATATGTAGAAAAACATAATTGCATATGTTAAGCAATATTCTGATATAAATGATACAAAAGTTTGAATATAATGAATACAAAAAAGGAGTATGGATTTGGTGAAACAGTGTTGGTATTTTATTGGTAAGCATTGAGTAGGTGTTCAGGGTTTGGTCTGAACACATATGTGGAAATTTATAGTGCAGATCTGACCATTAATGAATGTGTGGTACCTGAAAGCAGCACATCAAAATCATGGGGCTGTGCTTATAATATCAGAGCATTTCAACAAAAGATAGGGTTACTCAGAGGGTGAGTTTTTCTCATGGTTCAATTCTACACTAATTGTATTTTATGATAATATAATGTTCTTGATTTCATAAATTTTTATACATAAAAAAATTCAACACGAATTCTTGGGCAACTACCTGCTATATCCGATTAAAGAATGACTAAGTAAAACGATAATAAAGTATTTGACTTAAAATAAATTTAAATTGATATATTTTTATAATTTAATTTAAAATATATATTTTATATTTTCTTATTTTTTTCCTCAAATTTGTAAATATTTTATATATATATATTTGCATCGTCTTGCTTTTAATTTTCAAATTGAAAAAAAAAGATAAATATTTTATATTCTTATCCAGATAATTTTTTACAATAATTACTTAGTCCCAGTTTATTTTTTATATATTCTTTTTCACTTTTATATTTAAATATTTTTTTTCTAAAGTTATTAAATGCCGTAGCATGTTCACAAGAACGATATTTCTGGATATAATATTTATTTGAATGGGATTTTTTTAGTACAAATTTATAACTTAAAACAAATGTTCTCTGTTAAACAAAACTTATAAGCTTTTTTTTTCGGACTATTGTTATAATTCTTTTTAATTTTGTTTTATTACATTAAACTTTTTAATTAAGCTTCATTTGGAAGAAAAAAACAAACTAGTCAATGTAACTTTTTTTGGCAGGTGCGCGAGAGAGTATATTTATTTTTGGAAACATTATCACCATATTTAGGGATCCTTTTTATATTTAATTTGGAAAATAGTGTTCATGAAAGTTTTACCCTAAAATGATATTCAACCAATTAAGTTAATTTCACTAAAATATATTTAGTAACTATGATTATTTTAATAAGTAAAAGTTAAATTATTAAGATTAGAGTAAAAATTTGTCTTCTTCCTTATTATTTTAGGCATGGTAACATTGAAGTTATATATAATTTTATTAGGTTTTAATTAAGATAATAAATAAATTTGTAGGATTACTTTAAATTCTATAAAAGTTATAGAAAATAATTGAAATAACACTCATATCTTAATAAATGTAGTAGTGATTTTCATCATGTAAATTATATGAGTGTATGTTTATGAAAAGGTATATTTTAAGATTTGTGACAAGATATACTGTAGTATGATAATTTGTATTTTAAACTATATATGTCGGCAATATTATATGTGTTAAAGTTTTGAGATATTATATTTGTGCATTGTAAAAAGTCTATGCAATAAGCAACAATTCAGTAGCATGAAATTTTTTAAATTATGCTTGACTATTTAATAAGTTTAAGTAATGAATAACCAAAGTGAAAATTCTAAATTATAATTGATCTTTGAAAAGTTTAAACAATTACTCAGAAGTGAAAATTCCAAATTGTGATTAATATCACACAAGCAAATTTGATAAAAAAAATAATGTATTTATAAGAAGAAAAGTTAAGCTTTTACCTAATAAAAATAATATGCCTCGGAAAGAAGTATTTTTATTTAGAAAACGATAACAAATGTTACAAAATAATTATACCTTACAAGTTTTCAGATTGATAAGAAAACTTATCTTTTAGAAAGTCTCTGTTACGAATTTAAGTGTTTGTCCCAACCACACAGCTGAGACTACAAACAATATTTTTAAAAAAAGGTAATTAAATTTGTCAAAAATAACTTTTATTAAACGCGCTATTTATTTTTCTAAATTCCTTAATTTATTATCAATAATAAAAGGGGATTGAAGGTAAAGTGGTTGGGATGGCCTAGGAAAATAAAAATAAATAAAAAATAAATAAAAAGAAAGTGTGTTTTTCTTTTGTTTCTCACCAAACACTGCAATATCCGAAAGAGAAAGGATTGCGTCCTTTTGATAGTGCCTCCTCCAGCCGTTGGACGAGAGTGCGCTGACCATATTAGCATGCGTAAGAGACTCCATTATGGTGGGCCCCACCCCTCACAAATTATTGCTTTCTTCAATTTTTTTCTACAAAATTAATTTTTTTCCATTTTTAAATAATATAGACCTTGATAAAGACAAGTGCATAAACATGTACTAGCTTGAAATATACATGGCAAATGCAAAAACCTAAAGCCATATCCTAGAATATCTTATTTTTCTCCTACAACCCTTTATTCCATCTTTGTCTTGGTCCCCTAGTAAAGTTTCATGATCTAGCTGAAAGATCACTCACTTTTATTATAATGTTTCACTCTCTCCAAACACATGCACATATCTATATATATACACCCTTCTTCCCTTCACATATAATGCAAGCACCATGGTACAATTCCAGGGGGTGATTATATTGGTGTGTGTATGAATGTACACATATAGATATCTATAATAAGACCCTTTTGAGTCTTTGCCTTAATAATTTAATATGAGTTGAAAGATATCATGATTTGATGATTGAAAATTGAAAACCATGATGTGACTAATAATAGTGAAGATAATGTGAGGATAATGCATGATTGGACATGGAGAAAGAGAAAGCAAGATAGAGACAAATGGTTGTTGTTTGTTTTCTGAAAAAAATAAACAAATTTTTGCAAGATCTCAAGCTTGTACATTGCTTAAGCTTTAATTTGTGGCCGTGTGTGTGTGTTTATTTTCAGTTTTTGACAAATTTATAATGTTGCATAGTGCAATGTTTGTTAAAACTAGATGGCATTGAGCAGGATTAGAGATTAAGAGCTGCTTCACCATCATATACAGCTTCTTTGATTGGCTGATATAATCAAGAACAGTGTTTGTGTCCCCATGTTTCTTTGTGCACAGTTCAATTTGTTTTTGGATCTTAAATTATTGAAGTATAGAGAGTTTATAAGTTAACTCATAGATCATCAACTTGTAATGAGATAAACACAAGCCAAAACCACTAAAGTTAACCCACTTTGGTTCATATAAAGTATCAGTCTAATGGTGTGTTTTTGAAAATGAGTTGAACATAAGATGATTTTGAAATGATTTTGAAAGCTTTTCTTTCTTGTTTGGTTGTATAAATACGAAAATGGAAATAAAAATTATGTAAAATACCAGAAAAGAAAAGGAAATATATAGGAACTTACGAAAGATTGGTCTGTCTTGTTAAAGTTTAACTAAAAACCTTGATTCTTTATTAGGATAAATTTTTTTTATAAGAATTAAAATACCTCTTTTATGCTTTTATTTATATCTTCTTTATTATTGATAAAAAAAATATAAAGTATCAGGAATATTTTCAGCAAAAATTAAAATAAGGGTATTTGAGTTTTATTATTTCCTTCTCATATCTTTTTCAAATTGGATGAATTGATAAATGTGTCTCATGTTTTTTTTTATTCCTTTTTTACTGTTTTAACTTATTCCAAATAAATGTACAAGAAGAAATAGATAATTAGGCAGTTTTCATCCTTCATACTTTTTCTTTGTAACGAATAAATCATAAAAATCTTCGGAGTAACTAGATTGGAATCCATAACAGGATTTAATTATAAATTGAATTCAATATTTTTATATCAAGTGAAATTTCCAGCATATAAGTTGAGATATACGTAAAATACATAAATAATATATATATATATATATATATATATATATATATATATATATATATATATATATATATATATATATATTTATATATATATTTTTTT
>Ga0099824_1009016_pt1 | contig 12485 bp, 9 predicted proteins | sample SiratrowhiteBW_FD_76837 | JGI IMG/M metagenome (GOLD analysis project Ga0099824, IMG submission 76837) | Root nodule microbial communities of legume samples collected from California, USA - Siratro white BW | ecosystem: Host-associated > Plants > Roots > Nodule | place: USA: California... | reverse complement strand
ATATATATATATATATATATATATATATATATATATTACATAATTACTTACTTAAAAGTTAAGACTAATAACAATTTATACATAATTCTCCTCATCACTAATTTATTGTAAAAAAAATAACCATGATAAAAATATAGCTTTTATATACTTATATACACTAATGTAGATTTTATTATTATTATTATTACTACCATTATTATTTATTAATTTTGACCTATTAAATAATAGTGGAGCTTTCATAACACTGTTAATTTTAAGCATTAAGTAGATAAAACGTGTCTCATGTTGTAGAGTATGGACACTACAAGTAATTTGATATGGTTTTTATTATAGATAGCTTGGTCCCTCCATTTCTTAGATGGTAGACCTTTCAGGAAACTCCCTCATAAATAAAATTACATAATCCTTGAAGAGTTATTATTATTATTATTATTATTATATACATATCTCACATCTTTCAGCAAGTGAACAACATTTGTAATTAAAAACAAATACAAAATCAATTTATATTGATTTAATTAGTCCATTTAATTATTAAAAGACGTTTTTATTATTTTATCATAAGAATTGTTCTATATGAAATAGTGAAACTGAACAAACTTATTAAAGGGGTTGAATTTCTTCTTCTTCAAATAAATGCTTAACACATATATATTTACCCATTTTACATATCAAATTGAAACTAATTTTAATTCAAACAATAAAAATAAGAAAGTGTAATAAAAACTTTATAAGAAAAAAATAATATTAGTATATAAAATTTAGAAAAAAAAAATATATAAGTTCCTAAATATTTAATCTCTTTTTAACATTAAACTCCTTCATCAATTGTAATTTATTAATATTTTTTATTTTAAACTTAGTTTCTTTTAGAGTTTAAATTTTAGTTTCTAAAGTTTAAAACACCTATCTAAAGATGATGCCGTGTTTTAACTCGATTTATTATTGGTTTGCCGAAAACAGAACAGAAGGAACTGGTCCACCACAGTAAAATATATTAAAAATTTTAATCTTTATTGCAAAGAACAATGATAACTTGACATGCGTAATAATAATTTATATTTATTTAATACTTGAAAATAATATTATTTTATTAAATATAATATTTTATTAGAAAAAAAAAACAGGTGTAACATGAGTGTATTTTTAATGGTGGTGTCAAAAAAATTTATTCTATTAAAAAAGAAATATTAATGGGTTAACCAAGTGACCTGTCAATTTTTCTATTTAATTTTTATTTTTTAAATTTTGTATTTTAAAAATTACCTTTTATTTATTTACATGTTATAATTATTTTATTATAATTAATAATTTAATTTAATTTTTAAATATTAATTATTTATTATACAATCTTATTTTATATTTATATTATTTAAATAATATAATATAAAAAAATTAACTAATATACTTCAACATATTAAGTGAGACGAGACAAAGCAAAGTTTGTGCTTTGGAAACATCGATCATATAAAATTTGACTGGCCATCGCCGCCTCTGTACTTATTAATATTTTCATGAATTAGTTCAATTTTAAAGGTGCAAAAGTTTCTTATTTAAAAAAAAATTATTATACAAGAAAATTTTAAAATTGAAAAAGGTGAATGTGTTACATTTAATTGTGTGAATAATTATCTTTTTAAGATTTAAATTTTCCAAATTAATCAACTTACCAAGAAATCATCATAAAAAATATTTTAAAGTGAAAGAAAATGAGAATCACATTTTTTTATTTATTTTAGATTTTAGAGCAAGGGCAGAAATTTTCAATAGTTTGTAGCACCACTAGGTTTCTTCCATTTGTATGGTGGCCAAGAGTTTCCACCAAACTTTTCTTTGGTTCCATTCATTTCAAATTTTTCCCAGTGAGAAACAGAAGATTATTACTTTTCAAATATTTTTATTCATTTTAATTAAATTAAATTTTATAAAAAAAATAATTACCATTTTGATTATGAATCTTGAACACAGGATAAGAAGACCTTTAGGAATTATTTATATATCATTATTTTATTTTTATCTCCCTTTCATACAGTTAATTAAATAAAAAAATTGAGGCACGAGTAAAATACTTTTTAATAAAAATTAAAAATTAAAACTGTTATAATCGTAACAGAAACGTAGCATGTGATTTTACCGTTTTGTCCCTAATCATTTCCCCTATAAAAGCTTCTAACAATGGAGGTAAGAGCAAAGACTCCATAACCAACACTCTGACGAAGCTTATCGTGGTTTCTGGGAATTCCAATGGCAGAAGTAGTGAGGAACAAGCAAGTGGTTCTAAGAGACTTTGTGGCTGGTTTTCCGAAGGAATCAGACATGAAGATTGTGGAAGGAAGCATAACGCTGAAGCTTCCAGAAGGTTCCAATGAGGTGCTTGTGAAAAACCTCTACCTCTCTTGCGACCCTGTCATGAGAGTGCTGATGATCAAGGTGGAAGCCATTGACGTGTATCATCACTAAACACCAGATTCTGTGAGTTATCAAATCGTTTTTGCAGTACTGCACTTTCTTCTTCTTCTTCTGAATTTTCACACTGTGTTGGATTAGGTTTTTTCATCTTTATGAATGGATTAATAGGTTCGATTCGGTTAATGTGAAATTTTGAAAATACAAATTTGATGTAATTTTATCGTGAATTTGTAAGATTAATTGATTGATTAATCTAAATTTTGAAATAATTCTTTTGGATCTATTTTTTAAAACGGTTTAATTAAGAAGTTCTTTTTTTATAAATAACATGTGAAAATTAAGGATCCATAATTAAGAATTAAAAAATTGTGGATAAATAGTGGTTTCCCTGTGTTAAACATTGAAATAATAAAAAATAATAGGCTTGTTACTAAAGTTTTAATTTTATTTAAGTTTGATTAATAATTGATGTAAACGAGCACTTATTTGGTTTTTACTAAAGTGTTAGGTGAGATTATTAAAAGTAAAATTAATTTTAGGAAGTTAATTCCTGTCCGATATAAATTGTTTTTTGTATTAAATTATTTTTTAATATATTAATAATGTTTTTATTATTTTTATTTTAAGATTTATATATTAAATAATTTTTGTTCTTTTTCATTATTGAGAAACATTTTTATCATATATAAGGTATTTTTTAACTGCATAGATAATTATTTATTATATAATATAATATTTTGTTTTTTGAATAATTAATTAAATGTTAATGATTATTTTATTTTTTAAAAGTTTGTTAAAATGAAATATTTTATTGTTAAAATATTTATAATTTTAGTTTATTAAAATGAGATATTTATAATTTTTAATTTGTTAATATTTTTTTTTTGAATATTTTACTCAATTGAGTGTGAGAGAGAGAGAAAAAATTATATAATAAATAAATTTTAAAATAAAAATAGTAAAGACATTTTTGAATTTTTAAAAATTTGTTAACTACAGGAAGTAGATTATATTGTGCAGAAATAATTAGCTTAATTTTAATATGCAATCAAATTTAAAGAGTAGCCCAACAATTCTAAATTTAAATTGCAATCAAATTTAAAGAGTCACCAAAAAATTTAAATTTATAAAGTAAAAAAAAGTAAAGGTAATAGGTTATTACTGCTAAGGATTTTACATTTAAAAAAGGTAAAAAAAACTTTCTTTAAAATTAATTACATATATTAACTTTAGTTTAACCTCTTATACATACTGAAAATCAAATAAATGCTTATTTATATCCATTATTAACTAAATTCAAACAAAAATTAATAAAATTAACAAAATTTATATCAATTTTTCATTGTAATAAAAATGAAATATATTGTGCTCACCATTTATATAAAATTTGTATAATACATGAATGCATTAAAAATATTATCATTTTTAATTTTCACTAAAAACCTACCAAACTCACCCTTTCTTCTTCCTAAACAAGTTTTCATTTTCTAATATTACTTTTTTTATTATTTTAAATTTTCATATAAAATACATAATAAATTAAAATTAAAATTAAAATTTATTAAGTATTTTTATTTTTAAATAAGTTGGTGTGTCAATCTAAATAAGCTCTAATATTTTTATTCATATTAAAAGGACATTTATCTGTAACATGGTCTGAACCTCAGTGGTTGACTCCCATATTAGATGTAAATTTGATATTTGATGGTTTTATTTACACTCGTCAGTACGTATATCTGTATATATCATTTATTTTCAAAATCAACTTTCAAAACATCTTTCAATATCTTTATTCTAAATTTAATAATAACATTAATATACTGATTATTAATCATTTTTATTTAGATTTTTTTAAAGATTAAGGGGCAAAGATCACATAAACATTAATAGTTACAAATTTGTGTTTGATTTTATTGATTTTTGTTTAGGTTTATGGAATTAAACTTATGTTTTAGGGATTAATTTTATCTAAATTTATAATTTGTTATAAAAGACTAATTTTATTTGTACTAATATTTTACAGCATAATTTTATTTTGAATTTATACTTTTAAGATTAAAATCTATTTAAGTTTATATTTGAAAAAGTAATTTTTTTTCCGATATTTTTTGTTTGATATTAATTTTTTTAAGCACCACCGAAAGGTATAAAAAAGTTATGAATAATTTTTGAACGGGAATCCAATATATAATAAGAAAATCTTAAACAGGAATAGTTACTATTTATATATATTTTTAGACATGTAATAGGAATAGTTACTATTTATACATCTTTTTAGACATATAATGAAATCATTTTTAAAATTATTTCCCTATAGTATTTTCTAATTTTATTTATAATTCGTGTAAAAAAAATTAACTTGTCAAGTAATTTCTTTTTACTACTTTCTTTTTTCCTGACAAAATGTTTACGGATAAGCTACTTCAAATACTCTCTACTCATATTTTTGGTTTATATATATAAGTAAATTTAGTTTTTATTTATATATTTAAAAGTTATTTGTTAGTCTTCCTATATTATTTTTAGACTCCTTTCCATTTTATAAATTTAGATCTTAGAGATTTAAAATTATATTTATAAATACTAAAAAATTAAAAAATATATATATATTTACAAAGATAAAAAAGTTAAAAATATATTCATAAGAACTAAATGAACATTTTTAACGTATAGAAAGAAAAAAAGAAACTAAAAATCAATAGCAGAGGTAGTATCAAGTTTAAATAAATATGACTGGTAACTTATGTTCGTGAACAATATTGCAGCCATTAGCAGGCTATGGTGTGTCCAAAGTGGTGGAATCTGGACATCCAGATTATAAGAAAGGTGATTTAGTTTGGGGATTTACTAAATGGGAAGAGTACAGCTTTATCTCCTCATCTCAAATATGCTTCAAAATTGAGCACACTGATGTCCCACTTTCCTACTACACTGGAATTCTTGGTATGTACATTCAACACCTCATTTCAGTATGATCTGCATTCATAGCGTGAAGTTTGTATGTCATAATTACTCCTTTCTTTGGATTTATGTGATAATCACCATCGTAGAAAGAGACTCTGGAAGGACTTTTATGTAGCTTATTTGGATTTAGCTTATCATGTATGTTCTTAATCAAGTGGTTGAATGTAGATTATGACCTTTCTATATAAGCTCAATGTTCTGAAGGCTTATTTCAGTAAGCTTTTACAATGATCTTGCATTAAGTTTATTTCAGTGTTAAATGAGTTTTTAATTAAACTCTTTACACAAAAGCATTAAAGTTGGAGGAGGTATATCCATCTACTTTTTTCTACAATGACTAATTGGCCGAATAATATTGTTAGAATAGGTTAAATATGGATTTTAAATTTAATCTTACGTAGCTTGCAAAATGAGATTAAAAGACCTTATTTCTAGTCGAAGCAGGATGTGTGACATGTTAAATAAGGTTATATGTTAAAATTAATTCTTTAATTATTAGTTCTATATATCTGTTAAAGCCACATCTCTGTGCTAAACATCTTTCCTTTCATATCTTTGTTACCTAAGAAGTGGTACACTTCTAAATAATGGTTTTGTCGTGTAGCCATGTTAGATACTTATTCATGTCGGATTCTGCATGCACATTCTGTTTCACCTGAATGAATCTTAGCAAGTTTGCATGCAAGCTTATGATATTGCAAGGTTTTATATAACTTTGTTGTGCCTTCTGACCCATGTTACGTTCTTCTCTGAATGAATCACAGCAAGCTTGCATGCAAGCTTATGGAGGTTCTTTCATGGTTTGCTATAATTTTGTGTGCCTTTTGCCCCATAATATTTTATTTTATGATCACAGGTATGCCAGGAATGACTGCTTATGCCGGTTTCTTTGAAGTAGGTTCTCCCAAAAAAGGAGATAAGGTTTTTGTTTCAGCTGCCTCTGGTGCTGTTGGACAACTTGTTGGCCAATTTGCCAAGTTGAGTGGTCATTATGTTGTTGGAAGTGCTGGAAGCAAAGAAAAGGTATTTTCGCAATTATTATTATTGTTAGATGTTCCTTTATAAATGATTATTGGATTCATCATTTAGGATAGAAATTCATGTTAAATTTATAATTTATTGTGTAAAACAAGGCTAGAAATTCATGCACTAAAATGAATGTCTTGCAACCAGGTGGATCTGTTGAAGAATAAATTAGGATTTGATGAAGCCTTCAACTATAAGGAGGAGCCAGACCTCGATGCAGCTTTGAAAAGGTTAGTATGTAACACTGTCCTAATACAGAAATGTGAGTTTATATTATTTATTTCCACAAAGAAAATGTAAAAAGTTACAGTATCTGATAACACAAGCAATAGTAATGAGTAGTGAATTTGGAAAGTAGATACTTTCCAGAAGGCATTGACATTTACTTTGAGAATGTTGGGGGAAAGACACTTGATGCAGTACTCCCAAACATGAGACTCCATGGTCGAATACCTGTTTGTGGAATGATTTCACAGTACAATCTTGCTCAACCAGAAGGCGTAACAAATTTGGCACATCTCATATTTAAGAGGGTTAAAATGGAAGGTTTTATTGTAAATGATTACTACCATTCATATTCCAAATTCTTGGAGTTTGTCTTGCCTGAGATCAGAAGTGGGAAGGTTGTGTATGTGGAAGACATTGCTGAGGGTCTTGAGAATGGCCCTGCAGCCTTGGTTGGCCTCTTTAGTGGTCGCAATGTCGGCAAACAAGTGGTGGTTGTTGCCCGTGAGTAAAATTCTATAAATAGAAACATTGTAGCATCTAAACTTTAGTTCTGAATTTTCGATTTTATGTTGGGCAATAAGCCTTTTTTTTATGTTGTTCTGTATGTATAACACAGAGTCTCCAAAGTGGAATTTTTTAATAATAATATTTTCAGGTCCCACTTTATTTTGAAAACCTGAATGTAAGTTAATAAGAATTCATTTTCAATGCCCCTAATGATGTTCATCCCGAGGATTAGACTAGGGTCTAAAGCACTAGAAGTCAAACTGGTTAAATTTCAGAAGACAAAACAGAGAGAGACAAATTAGGTGAAATGAAACATTTGTATATATAGAGTGAAATATGAAAGAAAAAACCCTGAAAAGGGCAAATTTTTCATTATGGTATAATTTTGTTTGAAAATTCTTAAAATAGGTAAAAAAAAATTAATTACCACTTTAATAGATCATGTCATATCGATATCATTATAATAATATAGCTATAACATAGCACAATATAATTAGGATGGTAATTAAAAACAAATTTATCCATCCTAAAAAGCGATATCATTATAATAATATAGCTGTTACATAACACAATATAATCACGATGGTAATTAAAAACAAATTTATCCATCCTAAAAATTTTCAAACAAAATTATATTAGAATGGAAAAAGGAGATGATATTTTAACACTGACAATAATGATTTACCTCCGTTTGATACTAAAAAATAATATTATTTTATTAAAATATAATATTTTATTATAAAAATAAAGAGTCAAATGGTATTATTTTGTTACAGGAGTGTGAAAATAGATTTATTGAATGGAAAATTTGCCAAAAATAGTGGTAGTAAAAATTAGTCCTACATAAGAAAGAAAGACAAGTGTCTTGTTCAAGGTTTTTTGTGACTAGAAATAGGCTGAGGCAGTCAACAGAAGCACAGTATAGTCAACAAGAAGTAAACTACTGAAACTTCTTACTAATTTAATCTTTTTCTTCTTCTTCATAGTTCTGGGAAATGGAATTGTAAAAGGTTCCTAATGATACTAATTTCATAGATTAGAAAGCCAGTGGCTCTTATATTTATCCTGGGAAAAATAAAAGCTAAATTTTACACTCTTGATTGATTTACTTCCTCTTTGTTGTATGTTCCTGTGAAATTTTACCTGCTTCCATAGGTGCAAGAAAATTCGTTTTCTTAGAAAATGATCAAATGATAACAATTTTTTGTATAATTGTACTTGGATAAGTGAGTGTTTAAGTCTGGTTCATAGCTCATATCTTATCTGTGCATAATAGTAGTGTTTGTTTGTTTTAAATTCCAAGTTTGTTTTAAATTCCAGACCAAACTTACACCAATGAAAGACCTAATCTGGCAAGTTATGTTACATGTCAATGACTCTATGACCTCAATATCTTTTTTTTATGATATCAAACGAAGTATATCAAATTGCTATGAATAAAAGCAAAATTTCTTAATAAAACAGTGTTGTTAGTAGTAAATGGAAAATAAAGAACAATTAAAGAGTTATAAGGCATGTAGGCAGGTGAGAAGAAAAAAAAATTATAAATAAGATATAAACCCTACTATAAAAAATACATTCATACTAATTATAAAGGAAAGATTTTGCAATCCAAAAAGTTATAAATATTCCTACCTCCACAAAATTGTAGCTCTGTATTACTTTATGGGATGAACTCCTATAAAATTTCATAATAGTTGTTATAAAAATATGTCTTTACACTTAAAGATAAATGACTTCGATGATGGAACAACATGTGAAAAATCAAATAGTATAACTTTAATTAAAAATATAAAAATTTTGACTACTCAATAATAAAAAATTAAAAAAGATTCAATTAAAGAAGAGAATTTTTTTTAAATTTATTAAGAATTTGAAATATAATTAAGCTTCAATATTATCATACAGATTTATTATAAAGATTTTATGAATTATCAATATACTTTAAGTAAAACACCATGATAGTGTGAAGTAACTTTTAATAGTTATCCCCAGTATTTGTGTGTTGATTGATAATCGACTAAAAAGATATAATATTACATTAAAGTATAATAAACGTTTCTGTATGACTTTTTTATTGTCAAATAAAAATTCAAATTAAATTTTCAGTTGAGAATAAAATAAATTAAAAAAATAAAACAAATAAATTGATTTGATTTTAATACTATCTGTTATATTAATGTTCCGGAATAAGGAATCCGAAAACATTTGTTTTCAAAATTGTATATCTGGAAGGTTATTTTAAATTCCGAAAAGTATATTTCGAATAATTATATCAGTGTTATGGAATAAGGGAATCCGAAAAGTTTTCCAACTAAAATTTCAGTTCAGAACACGTAGATAAAATATATAAAATGATATGATTTTATTATTTAAATTATAACTCTTTGATATGAAATATTATTATTTTATTATTATATAATGTTTTATTAAATAAAACAATATTAAATAGACGAAATTTATAAACAGTAATATTAAAGTATAATTTTTTAAATATATATTTAAGATTAATCATTCAAGTGAAGAAAATACAAAAATCTATGCAAAAAAAAAAATTAAAAATTGAGAACGTGACCAAATTTTTATAATAGACTTTCTTTACAGTATTTTTGAGAAGAAGATAATTATTTTAATTATGTTTTATATAATTAATTTTTATTATTAATATATTTATATTTATATTAAAATAAAATAGATATAATTAAAAGTAATAATTATTATTATTATTGTTGTTAAAATAATAATAAATTTAATAAAACTATAAAACTTTTCCTGTAATCATATTATTTACAAACTTTGTTTTATTTTAAATCCTATATTTTTTATTTTCATTCATTTTCTAAAGTAGATCATTGGAATCAAAGAAAGGATAAATGTTCGGAAAATATAAAAGTAGAGGTTAAATCTTATAACTGGAACGAATAACTGAAAGTAAAAGCGAGAGAAGCAGAGATACAAGTTTTGTTTCTATATATGGAAGGTAATTAATTTCCTTTTCAATCAATATTTCTCATCCTTCAAAATATAACAATAACCATTTCACCCTTTTCCAAAACAAAATACTTTATTTACTTCATGTGAAGTACCTATCACAAATGCTGCATATCAACTGTTTGATGAAATGTTGCATTGAATTCAACTTCAATTGTATGGGACTGGCCCTTTTAACTTATTTGTCATCCTTTAGAATTTTACTAAATGCTTAGAAACCACTAATTTTTTGACTGTTTGTTTGTGTGTGTATGTTGTAGACCAAAGTTGAACTCCATGCTGCAGCCGATATTGAAGTTGAAAGGAGCTCAATACAACATTTAGTTTGAACTGCATTCGTCAGAAGCTTAGACATACCACACCTACCCACAACCAACAAGAGGTATTGTGTATGGTTCTGTAGATTTCTGTTAATCAAAATATTTGATTTTATAATCTAAGATGTACAGATCATTAAATCACCCATCGTACTGTCGTTAAAATAGTGTCTTGCACTTGGCAGGCATTTGTTAGGGTATAGAAACTCATCTTCAGTTTTTACCTTTGTTTGAAAGCTGTACTCTCCAACCAAAACCAATCATCCTATTCTGCAAGACCCTTTAAATTTTTGGGTGTTTGTCTTGTAAATAATCATGTGGGAATGGTAGTGTCCGTTTGTTTTAAATTCCAAACCAAGCTTACACCATTTCCAATATGTGAAACCCCAGTTATAGCATAATTTCCAGAGTAATTTTCTTTTTCAACATGGAATATTGGAGATTTAAATATGAAGTTAATGATGCCTGTAGTCATCTACATACAACTTAGGAATCAAGACCTACATGTGAATGACTCTATGGTAGCATGTTATCTTGAAATTAATTGAGTAATTACACCAGTATGTTGCTGCTGTTAGTAATTTATCCTGAATTAAGATTCTATTCAAACATGAAGGGTTCTTCTGTCTTCTAACCGTAAGAATTCTTTCACATTAATAAATACCTTTCATTAGATTAAAAAGAAAATAGACAAAGGAATCAGAAATATGTGAAAAGATCTTTCCTTTTATTATATTTGGTGTTGCTAGTTTTTATTAAACTGGTTTTCATGCTTGGTTTTCCATCCTGTATTAGACAATTGAAAATGCCGGTTATGAAGCGATATGTTCTGAGATTGTTCATATCATTGAAGTATATCACTGCAAACGTGGTAGACAGAAGCAACGGTCGAATTGTAGCAACATCATCCACTGCAGAACAGAGCATTAAAGAGTCACTTGAGTGTGGCAGGTCCTGCAATGCTAAAGCAGCTACTGTTGTTGGAGAGGTATTGGCCAGAAGGCTCAAAGTTGAGGGTCTCAATGAAGGAGAAGGAAGAGGGATTCATGCAAACATAGGTAAAGAAGTAGGGAAGAAAGGATTTAAGAACCAAACCAAGGTTTGGGCTGTTATGAATGCTCTCAAGAACAATGGAGTCAAACTTGTCCTCGATGATGAAAACGATGACAAATTCTTGGCCTGATTCATGATAAAAATATGGTGAGTCTTCTGCTAATAACTTCTATGCAATAAAAAATACATGGAAGTATTGTTCAGTCTTATTTCTTAGAGGCATCTGTGTCAGAAGAATCCAATTGAAAATCTTATTGAAAAATGTTAGCAATATAGTTTAGCCACATTCTTAAGGATGCTCTTCTTGTTGGCTAAAATTGATTGAAAGTCACAAAATTGTGTTGCTCTTACTTTATTTATTGAGTTTTATCCAAGATTTTGTGATTTTTATTTATAGATTTTAAACCATAGTAAGAGTATGTTACAAGAACTCTTCTTTACTTTGTTTGAATTCATTCATTTGTGATAGTAAATCAGATTAAGGTATCGGTTATACCAGATGCAATCGTCTTAGGTATAATTGAACCGAATATCTCAACTCTTGCCTTTTGAATAAATTCCTGAAGAAATTCTTGAATAACGTGATTATAACTTTGTTGAGTCATGAAATGGAAAAGTGTTTCTGGATAATATTTTGTAAGAAAGAAGCCTTGTACCAATCAAACTCTAGGTAATAAGATGATAATTTTGTTAATTATGATCCACCTCAGACGATAAGAATCGAGAATTATAGAAATTGTAAAAAACTTTACATCACTTTAGAGGCTGAACTCAAAGTATGTTATTTTGTTTATAAACTTCACCATACTTTGTTTATCTTTGTTAATATAATAATGTAATACTTTTAACATAACTCAAATTATGATTAGTTATGTGGGTCTTTTATGATAATCTTTTGGTTGTATTTTTTTTTTTTTTTTTTTTTTTTTTTTTTTTTTTTTTTTTTTTTTTTTTTTTTTTTTTTTACATTTATTTTTTTTTTTAAATTTT
>Ga0099824_1009012_pt1 | contig 12489 bp, 10 predicted proteins | sample SiratrowhiteBW_FD_76837 | JGI IMG/M metagenome (GOLD analysis project Ga0099824, IMG submission 76837) | Root nodule microbial communities of legume samples collected from California, USA - Siratro white BW | ecosystem: Host-associated > Plants > Roots > Nodule | place: USA: California... | reverse complement strand
TTTATAATAATTTTTTAAAAAAATTTAAAAAAAAAAAATTTAATATTTAAAAAAAATATTTTATAAAAATTTAAAAAAAAAATTTTGTAAAATTTATTGAAAAAAAAATCCGAAAGAAATTTAAATGAAAAAAAAAAAAAAAAAATCAACATTAAAATTTTATGCAAAAAAAATTCATAGTAATTTTTCTTACAAAATAATCTATTTAAAAAACAACAAGTAATTTCCACTCTAAATTTAAATTTGATAGGTAATTTCCCTACTAATTTTAAATCTACAAGTAATTTTTCGTAAAAAAAAAATCCAACTTTTGTTTTCTGTAGAATTGAATTTGTAAGTATATTTTTTTTGTAGTTATATTTTTGAAAAAAAAAAATCTATAGGAAACTTTTATTAAAAATTTAAATATATATATATATATATATATATATATATATAATATTCGAATTATTTAAAATAAAAAATTTATTATTTTTTAGATTATAAATATTAATAATTAAAATAAAAATATGAAATTAGTACTTAAAATAAAATAAAAAAATACGCTTTCGTATTATGAAATACTACATTAACTATATTTTACAATTACTATATTTTAATACTCACTTCATTTTTAAGTAATAAGTTGCAGTGCTGTTAAAAAGTTTAATAAATAAAGGAGATTTAAGAGAAATTAATTAATAAATTATAAGAGAACTAAGAAATAATAATATGTAATAGAAAGTTCAAAAGAATTAGAACACATTAATTATTATATTTTAAACTTACTTGTATTACTAATTTAAACTGACAGATAAGTATAATAGAGAACGTATTAAATGAAAAAAACTCAACAACGTAACGTGATTAGGAGAATGATACAAATGAAATGCAAATTAAGAGTAGAAAGTGTAAGAAGATTAATGAAAAGTGAAGAATGGTACTTACAGATTATGAACGGAAAAGCTGAACCCTAAACCCTTACAGATTAGGAACAATGAACGGTGAGTGATTCGGAGCTAAATACAGATTACAAGTAGAAAGTGAGGAAAAAATAAATAAAACATAAGAATGATGCTTTAAGAAGGAGCAAAATAACTAAACCCTTGAACATGAAAGGAAAAGGAATTAAATGAGAATGGAAGAATAGTACTTTTTTGATAATAGAAAAATGTAAAGTACTTAAAGTAAAAAAATGCAAAAGAAATTAATAAGATGTTTATAATTATTTAACAAAATAATATATATTTTACCTTTCTATGAAAAATATAAAAAAAAAATCCTCAAGTAAATAGATTGCGGATTTCACGTTATTTTTATTAAAATTTTACTTGTTGATTTTTTTAGAAGAAAATCCATGTGAAATATTTAAAAAAACCTGAAACTTTTATGCTTTCTATTAAAGCAGCACTAATGAAAAATAATAATAAATATAGATGTGATAAAATTGACAGGAATTATATTTACGAAAACTACTTGCCTACATTTATAGTAATATAGTTTAATTTTTTTTTTTTTATTAAAGCAGCACTAATGAAAAATAATAATAAATAAAGGTGTGAAAAAATTAGCAGAAATTATATTTGCGAAAACTATGTACATTTATAGTAATATAGTTTAATATTAAACAAATCTTTTTTCGAAGTGTGGGGAAATGTAGAACATGTGTAATCTCAATTTCTCATCGTATAAAGCTAAATATTAAAAAAGAAAAAAATCAGATTTAACCAGTGTGTGAATTGGGTTAAAAATAAGCATGTGATGCCACTCATATGTTAATTTTAGCACTATAAGGCAATTACAAGATATTATAGTTTTCTAAGATTTCATTCAAAAATATCACAAAATACTTAAAAATTAAAGACATTACTAGAAAAAGTTATACTATAATGAGTTAACGAAAGCACCGGCCAACACCGAAAGGACGGGCATAAGGAGATTCCAAAATTTCATTATTTACTGCTACTTTCTTATATATATATTTTACCTATTTTTTTTAGATTTTAGCATTTTATTTCACATATTTATATTTGTCAAAAAATTCTAAAAAATTTTATGGTGTTTTTTTATATACATTAAAGATTTATCAATCCACAAAATTTAATTTTTTTTAAATTAAAACTTATTACATCAGTTGTAACTTACCACCGATGTCATAGAAGACTTTTTACATTGATTGTAACTACAATCGATGTAATATGTCTCATATTACATCGATTTTAATTCCAACCGATATAATAAGCCTCGTTTTTATCCTTTAAGCGCTCTATTGATTATAAGCTATAGTTAATATATAATAAGTCTAGCCTTTTATAACTGATGTTATAAGTATATTTTTTATATCGGTTAAAAAACTAATGTAAAAAATCATGACTTTTTATATCATTCACATTAACATCAGTTGCGGAATTGATGTAGAATGTATTCCAAAACTGATATAGAATACTAATGCAAATTTTACTAAACCACACAAATTTAGTACCTAAGTATAAAAAACTATAATATATAATGATATATAACAACGTAAATAATTATATTAAAGATATAATGAATAAATATATATATATAATATAATTTATTATATTTTTAATTTTTATTAATATTCATTTTTATTTATTATAATAAATCAAATAATTAATATAAAATTGTTAAAATAAAAATAAAAAATAAAAGATATTCAATCACATTAATTATACTTTTTACGAATATTCCACTGAAGTCTATTCCATTTTCCTTATGATTAAACGACGAAACTGATCGAATTTACCACAGAACCTGAAAATCAAATCACTGTTTGTAAGTTGTTACTGAAACATAACGGACAAGGTGAATATATTCCGGTCAATATCTCAAGGAATCCCTCGTACCTCCATTTTTCATATCTTGCACTCGATGAATTCGAGGTTATATTCGGTTCATTCATTTCATTTGGCCACTTGTACAAGTGTTCCTTATCATTATAGGATCATTTTCTGCACCCACACCAATCCTAAAGTTACTTCAACCGACTTTACATACATTGAAAGCTACGTGTCGAAGATAAGTCCATAAAAACTCTACAGCTTATTAGCTCTTTCACATTCTAAATTTTTGCGTTGTTCTTATAGTATGTGATTCCAAGAGAGCTTTTTCTTTCCGCAAAAGTAAAATATAACCATAATAAAATATACATTGGAATCTTATAATTTTTTGCTAATACGATTGGATTACATAGTAGAACTCTTAGTCCTATTAAATTTTCACAAGCTACTAACGAAAACTCATAAGAACAAGTAGGGTGATAATGCTAGAGATTAGGGATAAATCAGCAATGACAATATAGCGAAACCTAATCGTATTATTTTAAGTGAAAAATAAATTACAATATTTCCTTTATAAAATTAATGTTTACTTAAAGAACAGAAATATAATTATGAATCCTTTAAAAATGGTCGACTCTTATTAACTTTCAATTTATGACTTAGTTAAAATGACAATTGTTTAACCAACAAACTTCTACCATGTCATTTTAAACAACATTAAAAAATGTGGTGTAAATTAAAAAAAGTATGACTTAAAACTTAGATAACACTTTAACAAAAGATTTACAAGTAGGTTAGATAATAGTTTTATCCATAAGACAGACAGTTCATCTTAAATTACTATAAAAAAATTATATTTACATAATAATATTATTATTATTATTAATATTATTATAACCTAGGTTTTATAATATAAAATTTGTAATTATCATACTAGATAAATTTTATGATTATATTAATATTATTAATATTATTACTATTCTGATGATTAATAATAATAATAAGATATAATATAATTATTATTGTTATGATATTTAATAGTAATAATATTAATATTAATATTTATAATTTTATAATGAATATTATTATTATTATTATTAATTTTAATAATAATAGTAATAATAATAATATTCATAATAATATTACTAATATTAATAATATCAATAATAATAGTAATAATAAAGATAATAATATTAGTTCATTTTTATATAAAAACCTAATGATGCATTTCCATTTTCCATTACATGTGATCATGTGCTTGCTAATTGCATGTCATCATGTGCTTGCTATAATGATTTGTTATAACTTTTTATATGAATAAAAATAGTGGAAATGATGAATTGAAGTGCATTTTGAAAATGTGTGAAGTTGAAAATTCAATGAAAGGTCAATGTACTAAGAGAAAGAATAAAGAAGGGTTTTAAGAAAACTATTCTAGGTAGCGTTCTTGAACAAGGATAATGAAGAATTAAGGATATCAATTCTAAGGTTATAAAATATGGTACAACTTCATCTTTCTCAACCAGTTTAGGTTTAAGGGAAGGGCGATGGGGAGGGTCCAAGACCTTCGCACCAGTTGAACAAATTTGTACCAAATATTTTGAACAAGTAAAATGTTGCTTCCTCATATTTCCTTTCGCTTTCAAAATTTGCAAAAGTCACAAAAACAAAAATCTCTCTCCCGAATGTTAAGTACCACCCACAACACCCCAATTCTCATGATGGTGGAGCTTGTTATTTTCCTTGTCAAACTAGAGGTAGGGTTTTAATTCCATTCACCCAAAAAACATAAACCCCTCTCTCTCACTTTTTCTCTTTTCTCGCTCAATTTTATGTTCCTTTCATAAGGATTTACTTTCTTCATAACATATCTCATTGTTCACACCCATGCATAAACAATCTCTGGTAGACTCTCTACTCAAACAGTAGATGATTTTTACTAGATTGTCTAGAAGGAGTAGATGGTTTAGCAGAGATTGTTTACTAAATAGTTTAACCGTCTACTTAATAAACTGTGTAGCAGAGATCGTTTAGATGGTCTCTGCTAGACAACCTCATTACTAAAAAATTGTTGAATAGTGACCAAAAAATTCGGTCACTAATTTCGGTCACTGATTCGATCACAAATCCGGTCACAGATAATAATAATAATAATAATAATAGTAATAATAATAATAATAATAATAATAATAATAATAATAATAATAATAATAATAATAATAACAACCACAACAACAATAATAATAATAATACAAATAATAATTATAACAACAACAACAATAACAATAATAATAATAGTAAAAATAATAATAATAATAGTAATAATAAGATAAATAATAATAATAATAATATTAATAATAATAGTAATTGTAATTGTAATAATAAGTATAATAATAATCGTAATATGATAGAAAAACTGTTTTGGTAAAAGATTAACTAAAGTTAACTTGGTAGTTATGTTGGTGCATGAAATATAATGGCAACTAAAGTTAACTTGGTAGTTATGTTGGTGCATGAAATATAATGGCAATCCATGCACTTGGTTATAATTGGTGCCACACTAGGGATCTCCAAAGGTCAACGAGTTTCCCTCAAGTTGCTTTCCTTCAATTATTTCCTTCTCTCAAGTTCCTTCCAATTTTAATAATTCTACTTTCTTAATTATTTTTATTTCTTCTTCCAAAGCTCTAATTCTTCCTCTTGTTTATATTCCTTGAAATTACTTCTTTAATAATTTTCTTCTTCTTCTTTTCTAACCATGCTCTATTTATTAATTCTTTCATACTCATCTTCCTCTTGTTCTTCAGATGCCTCATCCTTGCATGTATCACATGAAAACTACAATCGGGAGAAAAAGACGGGGATAATCAATTGTGGAGTGCGATTAATATATTATGGGATGTACGTATTCGATTATGCTTCAACATGAATCACATAATTGATTAGGCCCCAACCATAATCAATTATGTGTTTCATTATGAAACATAATTGATTATGTATATCCCATAATTGATTATGTCATTGCTGCAGCATTCAAACTAACCTCGACTTTCGTTTGATTTACTTACTAGTTGATTTCTTTCATCAACTAACAATCTAACACCACCAAACCACCTCCACAAATATTGTTCTTCACCTTCCAATCGCTCCACCAACCAACCATTGCAATTTCTACTTACACGACAACAACCACACCAGCAAAAAGAATAAGGGCATTTCAACCTTTTCACTATGATTGATGTGACTTTCCTCTTCTTTCTCTTCAAACTAGTGAGGGACTCTGTTTCACCTCCTCCCACATTTTTGCGCCATAAAACCCTTGCGACACCCAGATCCAAATGTGATACTCACTCGCTTTTACATCTGGGTGAACATTACTCAATTGGATACAAATACAATGTCAAGGTTTTCAAACAGGCTTTACAAAGTACGCATTCCAATTTTTGTGTATGTTATATCTTTTGCTTAATGTCATTTTTTTCTTGTAAAAATTTAAATCCAATTATATATTAGATATTTATATGATAAAATATATATTATTTATAGTATTAATTTTTTAAATTAAAATAGTTTGTGTTTATTATCCATTGTCTTAAATTTTAATCATGTATTTTGTGTTATTCTTATTGTAATAATAATTTATTTGAACTTAAATATTTATATTATCTATATTATTTTGAAAGCTATACCATTTTTTGCTTTAGGAAACATTGACACATCAACGCCTAAAAGACCATTGCCTAAAATAGGAATAAACAATAATTTTAAATTGTTGGCTGAAAAGTAAGTTTAATTTGCTTCCAGATGAAAGTATATAGCAAATGTTGCCTATTTGTCTTAAACAACGTACAAAAACAATGTCGATCACTATAAACCATATAGTTACTTTATACCACGTTCATGAAATTGTAAGTATTTTAAACCATATGTAATCAATATTGTCTTTAATATAAGCCAACAATTATTAAAACAAGGTTATCCTAGACCAGAATTTTGGAAATGTAGTTATTTTAGACCGTATTTAATTAAAGTTGCCTTTAATATAACTCCCAAATTAAGACCCAAAATATTGAAATTCTTATTCCCAAAAAAAGTAAAAAACAACACTAATTCCATACCACTAAAATGAAAAACCTAATTCCTAAATAGAAAAATTTTGAACCCTTCTTTCTTCTAGTTAGATGTCATAACTCAACCACCCCACTAAGCCGCTCACAACCCACCATTGTGATAGTCCACTTCGTTCACACTCGACTTACAATTTCTCTCGCATCCTTAAGTACGTAAGCATCTTTTCTCCTTCACCAATCAATCTACTCCTAACAAAATGTTATTTCGAAAGAAGCGAAGGGACTAGGGTTTTGAATGCAATGGAACATCACAACCATGTTAGTGATGCATACAAGAATAAAGAGGTCAAAGAGCTAGAGCTTTGATAAGAAGTTTATCAAGATTTTAGGCCTAATTGGATATGTTTGGGCCTCCAAATGAACTTTTGGACCCAAATTCAAAATTAGAGATAAGTCTAGCACTTCAAGAAAAAGATTGTTTAGAGACCAATTTTTAACTACCAAATGAAATGGTTACTAATTGTAACCAAAATAGTCATCAAATTAGATTTTGGTTGTTAAATAAGTACAAAATAGAAGTAATGATTGAATTTAGTGACCAATTAAGTCAAATAATTGGTATCTAATATTAGGTATCAAGGTTTTAGTGACCTATATTATTAGATTCTGAATTATATGTCACTAAAACTTTGGTATCTAAAATTAGTCTCTAGCTTAATTGGTCACTAAATTCAATAATTACTTCTATTTGGTAGTTATTTAGTAACCAAAATTTAATTTGGTAACTATTTTTGTCACAATTAGCAATCATTTCATTTGGTAGCTAAATATTGATCTCTGAATAATTTTTTTCTTGTAGTGTAGGGATATTAGAGCATCAAGATTACTAGACATTTACTTGTAAATATTATATAAAATAATGTAAAAATTATATTAGTATTCACTACTAGAAAACTGCCTAATAGTGACTGAAATTAGTAACTGAAAAATTCGGTAACTATCGGTGACTGAATTAATGACCGAAAAATTCAAACACAATCAATGATCGAAAAATTCGATCACAAATTCAACAACAACAACAACATAATAATAATAATAATAATAATAAAATTATTATTATTATTATTAACGTTAATAATATTATCAAAACTAATAATAATAATAATAATGTTAAAATTATATGTAATTAAAAATATTTCTTTTATTATATATAATATTATTTTATTGATTTTGTTGTTATTATTATATTTAATATTACTAACACCATTATTAATATTATTATTGATATAATTAATATTATTTTTAATGTAATTAATATTAACAATATTATTTACATTATACTTACTAATAATAATGATTATAATAATAGTTATAAAAAAAAAAGATAATAATAATAAATATATGATCGAAAAAGTTAATGTTGTTATAAGGTTGTGACTTGTATATATATACTCGAAAGACATTAACTTTCTGATCATATATTCATTATTAATAATAATGTTGATATTAATAATAATAATAATTAAAATAATTCTTGTTATTATTATTATTAATATTAAAAATAATATTAATAATGTTAATAATAAAAATAATAATTTTAATAAAATTAATTATTAATATTATTTAAAAAAAATCCATAAAAATTACCTCTAGATTTAGATTTCTACCTAATTACATAGGGATTGGATCCATAGATAACATATATGTAGGTAATGTCAAATTTATTTACGTATTAGAATTCGTATTTAATTTGATTTGAATTTTTTGTATTTTAAGTGAATCTAACGCCTATAACTTTTATATGTGGTATGTACGTATTTTTATGAGCTTTATGAGAAAATATAAAGCATAAGTATTTCTGGCACACTTTATACATATATAGATTTTTTTAAATAGACCATACATAAATAAATAAATGAACCAAGATGCATACTTTGGTTCCATTTATTTATACATATAGATTTCTTGATGCTACCCAACTACGCTAGCGATTTATTTGGTATATGTCGAGTTGAAGTTGAAAAAGCACTTATTCACTAGGTGATCATTCCCAGTATTTCCAAAAGCTCTCAAGGAAGTTTAATTATGTATTTTATTTTTTTCTATATAATATGAAGTTTTTGGTTTTGCTTAATATAATCTCCTTCCACCTGAGCCAGATTCCCTCTGAATGTTGAAATAGACAGCCGCAACGGGCAATCCAAGATTGTAAAGTTCAGCAAATTCTTTGGTGTTGAAATTCTGGCGCCATCCTGGTGCATACACCGTTTCCCTACCCAGTTGGCGAAACAACACAAACACGATACGATGAATCCCCATCATGGGTCGTGGACTCTCATATGTGACAACCTCGTGACCTGTGCAAATAATTGTATTAGTCATTTCTTTATGATCATATATTTTAGTTTCATTATCAAAAACAAAATAGTATATTCAGTTTAGATATTAATAAGACACGTAAGCTCCTACTAGCTAGTATTGCTTCCCTGTAAAAAGACTTAAATAACCTACGGGGTGGATGAAAATTCGTCTACATTTTTAAAGAAGCAAAACCGCTAATGCTGTGTCCCTTTCCCTATCTTTCACTTACAAAATACTAGATAATCTTAAAATAATAATAATAATAATAAGAAGAAGAAGAAGAGAGTGCTGATTTAAATTACGTGTTTCTAGTGGATGAGAAAAAAAAGATAAAACGCGTGAGAGCGGAGGGAAGAAACATTCATCACTCTTACTGGTAAGCTCTGGTTTTTAAAAGCTGATAGGTGATAGAAGTAGAATTATATTTTTCCTTTTTTCCAGCAAGGTCTGTGGGTTCACTAAATTTGGTAGATTCAAAAATTTTTCAAAGGATTGTTTCTGATTTCATGAGAAGGGTTTGAATATTGCAGACCCTGGTAGAAGGTTGATGGGGGTGTGGTGGAAGTGAAGGTTTAAACGGAGGTGCTCCTTTTTCACCAAACACATGAATCAACTTCTGTAGAGTTGTTCTAACTTAATCACAAGTCTTGGGTTTGAATTATGAATACTAGGAATAAAACTAAGGAGAGTTTAGACGGTCACGGTAACCCTATTTGACTCGAACTCAGGTTTGGTCAAGATGTTTGGAGTGGAATTTAAACGTATTTGATTCTTATTCTACCAGTTCACCTTATCAATTTTTGTTAAACCAGTTGATTCAACAGGCTATGAAGCTTTTTTCTATGATGTTCTGTTCTGATCTATAGACCCTTGCTATGAAGGTCTTAGTGTTCTCTTGCCATGTTATCTGCATAGATGGCCAACAAATTTTCTATGCATGCATCTACCTATCTCACGTAACATAATATTTTAGGATGGTTGTTGATTTAACATATGCATGCATGCCATAATATCACAAAGTAATCATAGAAATCATTTTGACAAATTTTAAATTTTGAGAATCAAAACCAATAAATAGGGAGCAGTCAAGGCACGATTTTCTTCCATTAGCGCTTTCTGCTTACATGCTTGAAGTCATATATCTCAAGTTGTTAGAGTCCTTTTATATAATAGCGTAAAATAGTTTTATATCATGATCAGACAACAAAGTTTATGCATGACTAATTTATTGAATTTCAAATAATAATCCTCAAATCGTATCGAGAATCATTTTTAATAGTTGATAATATTAAAGTTATAACAAAACCCGTGCTTCACTATTAAACACTTCTTTTCACTATTACTATACGTTCAAGTATCTATACGAAAAAAAAACCACAGTCCACACACACATTTAGTATTCCTATCCATGCATAATGCAATCACTTTTTCACTTTCACTATAGGTGATTATAATATCTGTATATATTATCTGAAGTTCTATGCTTTTAGACCATGCAAAGTTTCAAAATCATATTAGTTTTTCATATTATGTTGGCTACCAAAATGAATTCAAGATTCCTTTAGATCAGATTCTATTCAAAGGCAACCCAGTATGATGAAACCAATTAAAATTATTTATGTTTTAATATAATTATAATACTGAAGATTTCATTTATCCAAATCATTAATATCTGCCATTAATGAGTCTTTTTCAATCTAATATAATTAAATAAAGATACCCTAAACCTAAAACAATAGGTATAAATATTAACTGAAGAAATAAAAATATCAATGAAAATAATGTTTATGTATTAAAAACATAAGAAAATGATTATACGTAGTACTTTGGACCACATATATATTCTTATGAACTTGGACATCACTCATATTAAGGAAAGTATACGTACTACTCTTAACGACAAAAGTTAAACTTTTGAGGAGATAAAAGTTGATGGACCCTTTATAGAATATCCAATTTTTTTCCCATTCAGTATACTCTGTAAAATAATTCTTATTAGTGTAGGCTTCTTATCATATTATCGACATTTTTATTCCAAAACTAGGTCAAACGAGTTTAGGAATTCAGAGTTCATGAAATATGCAAGATCTTCGTCAGCTAAAAATAATTAATATTTTGAAAATTTGAGTTCATGTTCTTATTACTTGGAGTAACTTAAAAGAAATCATAAATCACAAATACACTTAAGAAAACATTGATTTTGTTATTAATATACGAATACATAAAAATAATTAAGTTTAAGTAAAAGGAAGGGTTTGAATATGTTTAAGCCAGCACAAAGAGACAGTTTTGGGTTAATAAAATGGACGAATATCACATACCGAAACTAGGTCCCGTTGTTGCAGGAATATCAGTCACCAACCTGAAATACGTTGGAGAGAGGAGAGAGGTGGTAAAGTATTAAAACATTAAGCTAGAAAAATTGATAAATGTATAGTTCAGTTCATGTAGGCGAAGATTCATGTTATGTTCGAACTATTTTTGCTCACCAATGGAGATATTCTCTCAAATTAGGGTCACTTGGACTAGGTGCATCGGGATCAACAGCGATCTGTTAATGAAAGAAATTAATGAAATCAACATGCGCTCTGTTAATGAGAGAAATTAAGGAAACCAACATCGATTAAGGTAGATAGTACTATATTAATGTAAAACCTATTGATCCCAAATTGTAGTTAGAGTCGTAATATTGCATTAGCTGCTTAATTTCCAAATTACTATACAAGACTTTACATATGTTTACAAACCTCATAAAATTCGGTTATTTTTTATTTTCATCTTTCTAAAAGAAATTGGTTAAGTTTTATTCTTTCAAAATTTAAAATCATCAATTATTTTTATTAGTCTCTATAAAGAGAACGAAATTGAGTTTTTAAATTACGTGAATAATATTTATTTTAAAGAGCTAGAATAATTTTATATACATTAAATTTATTATGCATAGATCAGTAGCTTTCACTTGAAATAGTCATTTGAACTTCTATTAAACACATAAACATGAAACAAGTGTTAGATGACATTGTGAACCAAAAATATTAATTTCATATTTTGAGAAATAAAAGTATAAATGATATTTAATTTTTTATTTAGTTATTGAATTTATTATCTTTATAGTAAAAATTAATTAAGACTAAGAGATACAAATAATGTGTATAAAAGCTTTTTTTTTAAAAAAAAAAAAAAAAAAAAAAAAAAAAAATTAAAAAAAAAAAAAAAAAAAAAAAAAAAAAAAAAAAAAAAAAAAAAAATTTTTAAATATAAAAATAATATATTTATAT
>Ga0099824_1009009_pt1 | contig 12494 bp, 4 predicted proteins | sample SiratrowhiteBW_FD_76837 | JGI IMG/M metagenome (GOLD analysis project Ga0099824, IMG submission 76837) | Root nodule microbial communities of legume samples collected from California, USA - Siratro white BW | ecosystem: Host-associated > Plants > Roots > Nodule | place: USA: California... | reverse complement strand
TATATATATATATATATATATATATATATATATATATATATATATATATATATATATAATGTACATATAAAGATAATGTAATTAGTTACTACTTATTAATATTAGAATAGTGAACTTAAAAGAGTAAATATAAGTGGTGAATGTTGTGAAGAACCATTAGAATAAAATAGGAAGTGAAAAATATTTTCAAACAAAATTTTACTATAGTGGGGAATGAGCTGAATATGGATATGGAGTAATTTTCCCACCTGGAAAGGATAATAATGAATTATGTAGAGAATTTAAACTCAACCACCATCGATTCTCAACCACCGTCGCTTGCCACCGTCGATGGTCCCCCACCGTCGCTCGCCATTGCAACCATTGTCACAAGAAATCTCCCTTATGCAAATGGGTGCACTGGACTGCTATCTCGTTTCAAATTTTAAATTTAGATACTTAAAACCCAATTATGCCCTTTGATAACAAAATACCCTAAATGTCCTTCAAAAAGAAAAGTCTCGTTTTACCCTTATCCACATGTACAATTATACCACATCAGCAGTTGGCATCTGGTTGTATGCCAGTTGTGGTTGTCAAAGCAACGTTTTCCTAAAGTTTATGAGTCTAGCTATATACTCACAGGTTATAATGTGTCATTTATAACTCTAGTGCTTAACAAAGAAAATCTAATGAATTTAAGTGAATTCAGGCCTATTTTTCTGGTAGGTTGTGTGCACAAGATCATAACTAAGGTATTGGCAAATAAATTTAAATTAATTCTTCCAAAATTCTTTCATAGTAGCCAATCTACATTCTTAAGTGATTGGAGACTATCTAACAATATATTGGTAGCAAATGAGGTAATTGATGAGATCAATAGGAGCAAGAACAGTGGGGTCATAGTTAAGGTCGACTAGGAGAAAGTATATGATTCAATAGATTGGAATTTCTTATACTAAATGTTGGGTAGACTAGGCTTTTGTAGTATGTAGACTAAATGGATAAAATCATGTATGGAATCATCATCTATCTCAATGTTAGTGAATGGTAGTCCTATAAAGGAATTTAATATTATTATTCTAAATATTTTTTTAAATATCAAATGGTCGCACATGTCATGCGATATTTAATATAAAACTTTGCAAATAATCTTTGAAGTATCATATTTTCTAATAATGTTAGATACTTACATAGTCGCATACATCATACGGTATTTAATATTATTATTTCAAATATTTTTTTAAATATCAAATAGTCATACACGTTACGCGATATTTAATTTAAAACTTTGGAAATAATGTTTGAGGTATCATATTTTCTAATAAATGCTCATAACTGAAAGTATAATTAAGAAAGGAAAGGAACAGTAGAGTACCTTCCTCTGGTGCCAATTCTAAGGAGAGCAACCTTAGTCTGCAGAGTTTGTTGCTCAACGGCAAGGGAAGCCCTGATGCCACATTTAGAGAAAGGTAAAGTTCTGATTTTGAGAGATGGGAACACCACAGCAGAGCAAAGGGTCTCCATTTCACAATTCCAATTGGCACTGCACAGTGATAGATGGCTAGATAGAGAGGTAGCAAAAACATGTATGAATATGAGTAATATGAACAAAAACAATATGATTTGATCTCTAGATAAACAAACAGATATGATATGGTCCTACATAGCCAATGTAAGTAATTTATTATGTGTTACTTTAAAATAAGAGGATAAGTGGAATGCAACATTCAGTTTCTAACTGTTATACTTCCTTTTTTGCCAGTTTTTGGGAAATGGTCCTATAACTTTATCTTACTTGTGTTATCTACTTGTATTATTAGTTACTGTCTATCTTATTAATTTATGGATATATACAAACCTTTTAACTTTATCTTTTTAAATAAAATTATTTTTAAATAATTCATAAAAATATAAACTCAAATAAAAATTTGATATTTTTTCAAGTAAAATTCTAATAAAATTGTATGATAACATGCTAATACCAATAAATGTAGTCTTTTAAAGAGTAAATTCAATGTACTGCGGTATAAGTTTTACAACACTTAATTTCTTTTATAAATAACTTTAATTTCATAATTTATAAAAATGTAAATTAATAAAATTTAATTTCAAATCAGTTTTATTGGTTAATATTTTTCTCGTCGGTAATTTTATTTTTGTTACTTAATTTTCATATATAAATATCTAAATAAAAATATTAACAACGGATAATAAGTATCCGTAAATTGACTATCATGATATTTGACAAAAATATTTGTATTAATACTGTGTGTATCGATTAAAAAAAATTTATTTAATATATATTGTAGAGATTTTATTTGCCAATATGAACTTTTTTTTATAATCCCTCCTTTTACTTTACCTATTCTTATATTGTCACATCCAATCAATGTGAAGCTAGTATATCATAGAAAAATTTGAAAAATAAAACAAAATAAAAAAAATATATTATACAAGTAGTTTACGAATATTATTAAACGAGTATCGTTCTTCTTAAGACAGATATGGACGAAAGTTCTTGAGAAATTATTATTTCTTAATAGAATGAGTATTTTTTTTTCAATACCATCTTAAAAGATTATTGAATGTGGAGTAGGATTAAAGGAGTATTTTTTCTTAACTTTATAAGTCTACGCGATACAAGGTGTTTGTAAAAATGCATGAACCATAATTTTAGAGTTACTCATTTCATTATAAGAAAACGCTAAAATAGCGTCAAAAAAATTTAAGTTAGCTAAAAAATCGACTCAAATAGCATCGGTTAAAGTGTCAGTGTTTAAAATAAAATACATAACGTCGGTTAGGTCCATGCAAAAATCGTCATAATTTTATTTTAAAAAGAAAAAAATAGCGTCGGCCTAACCTATGAAAAAAATAAAAATTATTGTGTCAGCTTGGCCCACGCTAATCTTTGATCAACATAAAAGAAATAATGATGCGATGGGTGGACCCATGCTAAACCTTGTGTCGGCCAAGTCCACGCAAAATTAATTAATTTTTAAATTTAAAAATAGTCACGATAAAAAAGAATATAACTAAAATTAAATTAAATTTAAAAAATAATTAAATTTAGAAATATAATATAAAATAATAATATTATTATTATATTAGTAAAATATAAAAGTAATAAAAAAAGATAAAAAATAAAATAGATGTAAGATTGTATTGTAATAAAATTAATAAAAAAAATATTTGATTATAATTTTTGAAATTTAATTGAATGTTTAATCATAAAATATAAATAATTAATAATTAAATAATTAAATATAAGTGAATCATAGTTAAAACATAAAATATGATAGTTGAAAAATAAAATATGAGTAAATATAAGATATACATGTTAAAAGATACTTAATTTGTTAAGATATAAGATAAAGTTTTTAACATTTTTCTTTGTTTTAAGTTTTATATAACCCTTTTGTTTATTTAAATTAGATGATGTAATGAGTATTAATTAAACTTAATTTTTATTTATTTTTAAAAAATTATGGTTTTTCTTACAAATCACAATCTTCTCTTATTACAATTTTTATTATCATTTTTTCTCTACTCGTGAACTTGTCTTCTCTAGTGTTAAGATCTTTTTATTTAAATTGACATAAATTTTAAGAAACTTATGTAAATGAGGTACTGGTTAAAGTATAAACTTATTAAGTAAGAGTGAATCTGCAGAGTTAACATAAAAGACTCATCATTTGAAACTTTATAATAATTTAATTTACAAAATTTAAAAGTAGTTAAATTATTAACTTAAATAAGAGTTAAAATAATAAAAAATAAAGTGCTCATAAATAATTATACTTTTTTTGCATATATATGTTAAATTGTATTTGTTTATTATGTTTTTTATTATACATAAGAATAAAAATTAAAGTTATTTATAATTGAATATATTAAGTTATACACAAATATTATCTGAATATTAATAATAAGATATAAAGAGAATAAATTGTCAAAAATTTAAGACAATAATATTCGTATAGTACCTAAACATTATTATTTAAATTGATTATAATACACAAATGTATTACTAACACGGTAAAATAGAAAATAAATAATATAAAAAATAATATTGATATGAAATAAAAAATTAAATCTAATTTTCAACTTTTATTTAATCATAATATATTTAATTATAATTTTATTAATTATAAGATAATTTTAATTATAATTGTATCAAGTATAAGATAATTAAATAATAATAGTTATTATAATAATAATATTAATAGTAACAATAATAATAATTGTAATTGTATTAATAAGTATAATAATAATCGTAATATGACTGAAAAATTTATCTGGACTAATTGTTGTGGGTTCTGTTCAATTGTTGGGAAGTCCTGGGTTCGAGTCTCCATTGGTGCAGTTTCGTCACATTTTGCGTCGGCCTGACCCACGCTATACTTGACTTTGCCGACTCAATAGCGTGGGCTTTTGACCCACGCTAAAACTGATATTTCTTGTAGTGCTTTTTTCGTAAAAATGCATGAATGATAACTTCAGAGTTACTCAAATTTTTGTCTTATAATGTTGAAGGAGTGAAAAATTTTTTAATGAAACTTTGTAAATAAATGCTTACAAGGAGTTTGTGAATTTGTGTGAATAAAAAGTTTCTAATAAATTTGTGAAGACAAATTTTTCTATAAAATCCTCAATGTTGTTCTAGTCGTCGCTTGTTTTGATAACGACATTTGTATGTAACAGTTCCATCCATCTCTTCTAATCATAATAATGATAATAATGATATTTACTATCTACCACGCTTAATACGGTTCAAGTTTCTAGAATTCACAATGTTCATCGATCTTATGACTATTATTAAAGTCATTGTTATGAAAAAAGTCTTAAATTGTTATTACAAGGATTGAGGCTAAGGAAATCATGTTCACGGTATAGAAGAACAATTTCCTATAAAATGATAGTCAAATATATGTTAAAGTACCACATTAAGTATAAATAAAAAAGATAATCATATAATATATAAAGCGAGAAAACTTAAATCCTTTTAACAAATATCAATATTATTATAATACATTTGAACATAAAACCTTAAGCTCTAAGGTTTGTTAAAAGAGCATGATATCAACACTAGCAATTATATCTTAATCCTAAAAAAATGCATATGCTTTATTTATATATATATATTTAATGTACATATAAAGATAATGTAATTACTACACATTAATATTAGAATTGTGAATTTAAAAGAGTACATATAAGTGGCGAATGTTGTGAAGAACCATTAGAATAAAATAGAAAGTGAAAAATATTTTCAAACAAAGTTTTACTATAATGGGGAATGAGCTGAATATGGATATGGAGTAATTTTCTCCACCTGAAGAGGATAATAATGAATAATGTAAAGAATTTAAAGAAATAAAGATTATTGAGCCAATTAGTCAATGTGATGAATTAAAAAGCTCTGAACCTGATGGATTTAATTTTTAATTCATAAAAAGTAATTAGGCCATTATAAGACAAATATTATAAACATTGTATAAAGTTTATGAGTCTAGCTATGCACTTAGGGGTTGTAATGTGTCATTTATAATTCTAGTGATTAAGAAAGAAAATCTAATGAATTTAAGTGATGGCCTATTTTTCTGATAGGTTGTGTGCACAAAATCTAATTAATTCTTCCAAAAGTTTTTCGTAGTAGCCAATCATTCTTAAGTGATTGGAGACTATTTGACAATATATTGGTAGCAAATGAGGTCATTGATGAGATCAATAAGAGCTAGCAAATGAAGTCATTGATGAGATCAGTAAGAGCAAAAACAGTGAGGTCATAGTTAAGGTGTACTAGGAGAAAGTATATGATTCAATAGATTGGAATTTCTTATACTAGATGTTGGATAGATTAGGCTTTTGTAGTAAATAAACTAAATGGATAAAATAATGTATAGAATTATCATTTATCTCAATGTTAGTGAATGGTAGTTCTACAAAGGAATTTAATATTATTATTCTAAGTACTTTTTTTAAATATCAAATGGTCGCACGCGTCATGCAATATTTAATATGAAACTTTGCAAATAATCTATGGAGTATCATATTTTCTAATAATGTTAGATACTTACGTGGTTGCATGCGTCGTACAGTATTTAATATTATTATTTCAAATTTTTTTTAATATTAAATGGTCACACACATCACATGATATTTAATATGAAATTTTGGAAATAATCTTTGTAGTATCATATTTTTTAATAATTTTAGATACTTACATGACCTCATGCGTCATCTGGTATATATTATTTTAAAATATTTTAGATATCAAATGGTCATATGCATCATACGATATTTAATACAATATTTTACAAATAAATACTAAATTTTTTAATATCAAATCTCTAAAAATCAAAATATGAAAATTTCAAAAATTAAAAATATTAATCCAACAAAAAATTTTATTTATAAAACTATGTGATCCCTGATTTTCCATTATGAATAAAAATACGTAAGAGCAAGGTCAATCCTTGTCGAATTAAAAAAAAAAGATATTTTCTTCGTTTGTTTTTTACTTGTATTTTTGTTTCTTGTTTTGGGAAAAATAAATGTTTAAAAAAACTATATTCCTTTCACTTATTTAATTAAAGGTATCATCTTAGATTGTAGAGTGTTAATACCTTCCCTACACATAATTTTAATTTTATTTATTTTTTATTGTTAAAAAAATCCAATGATTCTAATGTCTAACTCGAACTTATCCTCCCTCTTATATTTTATATTACATTTTTTATTATTTATTTTATTAACTTAAGTGTTGGAAGGGCATTTGCAAGTGAACCTTCATTTCATTATTGCTCATATCCCATATCCGGCCTATAAAACTAAAAAATATCATCTCCTTAAATACTCGATCACAAACAATCAAATTTTGGTAAAATCAATCATAGACGTAATGTAACTTAATGTAACTTGACTTAATTCAAAAGTGTAAATATTTTGTATTCCATTAACCAACGATTTTGTGTGAATTACTTTTTATCAAATGATCATGTATTGATATCAATGATTCCAGAAAAAAAAAAACAAAAAATTGTATTGCCATGAAAGATTATTGAATTTTATGATAATTATTTAAAATCATATTTAGAGTAGAGTATTTTTTATCAATTGACAATGTAAATATTTTTTGAATAATAAATAAGTAAATATTAATCGAAACATATATTAATAATTGTATTTTTGTATAATGTACAAGACATACAAATATGTAATACAAATATAATGTTAATATTAATAATCGTTAAGATGAGGTTAACCATGTGTATGAGTAAAATAAAAACTTCAAGAGTTATGAACTTAATAGGGCCATCTAAAATACAGATTTATATGCATATATACATGTCAACATAAAAAGAGACGGAATTTCTAAAAATATCTTTCATTTATCCCTAATTTTATATGATCTAGTAAATGTAACATTACTTGCTCAACATTCGATTATTACAATTACAAAACAAAAACATAAGAAATAAGTTAAACTATAGTATAACTAAATCCATTTACTGTAAAATTATAAGAAATTTATAAACACATATATAATCAATTTTTTTCCTTGTCACACCAAACGCCATAATTTACTTTTTATTTCGTCAAAGGCACTAGAGAGTTAAATAAAATCATCCAAAACTTAATGACTTTTGAAAGATTGTATTGAGCCCTTCTAAGTGAGATTAATGCCTAATTTATGATGTACAATAGGAGCATCAAATTCTCAATTTTTATTCCAATTGGCAACAATTGATATCAAATTTGGGTTGTTTCTTACACATTTATTACATAAAATTGCATGCAATAAGCTCCTGTTTTCTTTCCATTTTTTATATCTTATGTAAATGATTTAAGTCATCAATAAAGTCCCAATTCATTAACAACTTCATAACCCAATACTCTACACTCTATTCTTAGAATCATATCATTGTCACCTTTCTTACCACCATCTTCTCAATAATCATCAATTAACGTTAATACTCACAATATATTTTGTAATATATATATATATATATATATATATATATATATAAATATAAAGAAGAGTTACAAGTCACATCATAAAATCTTGCAGCATCTTTTCATTGGAATAGTAAACCAACATAACTTTGGTTTGTATTTATTTAGACAAAGTAAATATATTACAAAGCAAAAGTATGATCTCCCACATTGGCAATTTAGGGGTACAAACATCTTTCAAAAGACGGTCATACCCCCACACACTTATTCAAACTAAACAAGAAGTACACATATATAAATCTGAATTTGCATCCAATTTCAACTAATTGAAACTAATTTGGTATTTGGGTGATTTATCAGGAGTGAAGAGACCAAAATGCCTCTCAGATTCCTCACCCTCCTTCTTATTTTCATCAAACATTGCAAATAAGTAAGTCTCTATAGACCCACCTGGCCTCTTTATAGTTCCACTCCCACCCTTTGCATGTTTAATCAAATTGGCATAGTAAGTGGCTGCATTTTGAGCTGAGGCTCCATCTCCACCTTCAGATGGCCACCCACTCTCAGAAACAACTATCTTCACATCAGGTGCCCCCACCTTCTCAAGAGCAGCATATGTTGAATCCAACATTGCATCAAACAGGTTCTGATACCCCACACTGTTCGGCCCTTGTTGGGTGAAAAGAGCATATTCAAGAGTAATGTGGTTGTTAGGGTTGATATATGCAAAGTAGGGGTACACATTGGCAAGAAGTGGGGCTCCATTGCTCTTCAGAAACTCGATAATGGGTTTCACATAAGACTCTGAGTTGAAAACTCCATTATCAGGAGGGTAGGTGTTTGACAAAAGAGAGGAGTCTATTGCTGTAGACACCTTGATTTGACCTTGCAAATTTGCTGCGGAAATTGCATTCTGAATGTTGGTCATTGCGGGCAAAATGTACTGAGCCTCGTTGTAATTTGGACGAATTTCGTTTCCTACAGAAATGTACTTGAAGTTGACGTCTTGTGCATAGGGTAACACGTTTTTGCTGACCCAATCTGTGGCAGCATTTGGGTCTGTCATAGATTGAAGAGATTCCTTAGCCACGTCCATGATCAACTCTATTCCTGAACCTCTGAGAGCTTCTAGGGTTTCTGCTTCTGGAAAATATATACGCATTTTGCCTATGCCATTGCTTTTGTATAAATCAACAACTTCTTGCTTTGATGGCAGAGAATCAGCGATTACTCCGTAGCAAACTCCTATGGATTCTGCATCTGCATAATGTTTAACCAGGGATGAAGACATGAAACTGTATTAAATAGACCAATTTCATAGTATGAATTCATGTTACAGGTTTTATAAATTAGGTTTAAAATTCACTTTATTAAATAGAGAAACTGTTTTACGTAAAGGTAAAAATTAAATATATATTAACCGTTATGTTTTATAGCCACTGTTATAATGCAATGTAAACTTTAAAAAGTAATGGTTATAAGAAATAGTAACCTAAGATGTTATAGAATATTCAATGATAACTTATTCTGCAAATAATATAGATTTATAGTTTCTTTTTAAGTTTAATATGATTTTATATTCATACATATAAGATGCTAAATATGTGATTTATATTATAAGAGCATTCCATTAAATGGTAGTTGTTTTTTTTATATAAAATAATTCAATGGAAAGTTATACATTATATAAAAATTGTATAACTTACAATACTATACTTTTATTCTTTGCCATATGCATGAATGTGTATATGCAGCATATTAAATGATACGTCTTGTATGTGTTATTTTCGTAATTAATAATTTTGATTTTTCTATTTTAAAATACAAAACATTTATTCTTCCAATTCTTCAAATAAGTAATAAAAGATATTTTTTATCACTTTTTATACAACAATGTGGAAATTAAAATAATCATAATTAACTTAAAATAAACAATAATTTAATATAACGTCAATCAAAGATTTTAACGATATAAGGTCTCAATATTGGCGGTTTAAAATTACATAATGAAAAATTTTCATATTTTATAGGATTTTTTTTCCTCAATTTGTGTCTCAACAATTTTCACTTCTAGATAAATCGCAAAATAGCCACTGTATGTTATTATTATTATTATTCATATTTATAATCATGTTTAATTTTCTTAATTATATCAAATATTTTTTATTGGGACGTTCATATGTGCTTCTACACACATATAATAGGAAAAATACGTTAATTAACAAGTATACATGCCTTGGAAAATTATACTGACATTATCTAGTCTTAAAAATAATTCTTCGTATAAAAAATATTAAAAATTTTTGCTCAAAAGAAGATTATTAGTTTGACTATAAACCAAAGATGTAATGTAATCCTAGGAATATCTTTCTTGTATTTACAATAATTAATCAATAAATATCAAATTTCTTTATTGATGAAAAATTTATCTGCCTGATTATATATAATAACTTTTAAATGAAATCCTATACACCTTGCACCATTTATGTGTGCTTGTATTTTTCATTTTTGAAAAAAAAAATAATTATAATTAATTGAAAATAATTATTTATAATTGAAAGTTTCATTTTAAATTTAAAATCTAAAACTTTTTTTTGCATGTAATTTGAAATAATAAAATAATAAAAAGAAATAAAAATAATAAAATAATGTCTAATTAATACAATTTCTTTATAATAAAATTATGCGAATACGATTTATTTATCTCGATAATAAAAAAAGTTGTCCATATTTTAAACAATAGTACTACAAATCACATTATTATGAAAAAAAAAACTACAATATCCGTTTTTATTATCTCACTTTTTTTCTATTATATAATGCTGTATCATATATCTTTATATATTAGTGTATTGTATAAACCTGAAGTAACCAACACGCATATTTATAATTAAGTAATGAACACAATAGCAATAATTTTAAATGAAATAACACAATAGTTAGTTTTATAGTATTTCCAAACTCTCACTAATGCAAATTAGTATGAACACAAAATAAGCTTAATTTAATTAAGAAATGGCGTAAATTAAAGCACAAAATTAAAATTAATATATATTGATCTTTAATATAACAATATAAACATGAAGGGGGAGAGTATAGACCTGTAATGGAAGATAGTATTCCAAGAAGAAGAAGCACCAACATGGCTGACATTTGTGTGGTGCTTTTGAGAAACATATCAGTATCAATATATTATACCAAATCTTCACACAACTTTTATATCCTTTGCTCTTCCATAACCTCTATTTATATGCACACTCAAACCCTTTTTGCATGGCATCATAGTGCTTACCAAACAAACAAAAGACTTGACTTTACTCTTCTTTAGTCTTCAAATTTCTTCAATTTCTCACCACTAATTTCGGTAGATATAGTGTGAAACTTTTTTTCTTCGTCTGGAAATAATTATAACTCTTTTAAATTAAATAATAGTATTTTATCAGCTAATTTGGGTAGATATAGAGTGAAAGTCTTTTTTCTTCATCTGGAATTAATTATAACTATTTATAATAATAATATTTAAATTAAATAATAATATTTTATCAGCTAATTTCGGTAGATATAGTGTGAAACTTTTTTTTCTTCATTTCTGCATACTAGTCTTCATGAAGGAAACTTCTTAAAACCTACTTAGGTCACACGCATTCAATTTCAGTCTTCTACGTATTGGAAAGTCTATCGAACCATTTTAATTAAATGACTCAGGACCATTTTGGAATAGGTCAGAACTGAATGCACACGTCTTTCTCTGTTATCACAAATTTTTAATTTATTTACCAATTAAATCTGTGTGTTAATTAATGGCTGCTGGAAAAGAGAATCATCTTATAGAAAATATAGTACCTATTGTGCAATCAGTTTTAATACTACTCCTACTTTTTTGTTTTTATTTTTGTAAACTCTCAAATATGAATTTTAGTTAGAATTAAAGTAAAAAATGACATAAAAGGGTGTGTTTTGAAAAAATAATAGGAGAAAAAAATACTAAAGAAGGATAAAATAATGTTTTTTATAAGTTAATATTAGTTTATATCTAAGTGAATTTGTAAAATTATTTAAGAAATGTTTTCAATTCATGTATAAATCAATTTTAGTTTATGAAAAAATTATTCTATATTTTCTTTATTTTATTATCTTAAAGTGTTTACTGATAAACTTTAACCAAATAAACTTTTACTCTATTATCAAATGATTATGAATCTTTGCAATAATTATCTTAAAATTTTAATTTACTGGTAGGGTAAAAATCTGTACACTATTGTCAACACCCGATTTTGTCCAGGTAATTTTTTTAAATTAAAGTATGATGATAAAAATAAATTTAAAAAAAAAGAATAATAACATAAAAAAATATTTATTAGTTTAGGTTTTCTTGAAAAATAATGATAACAATAAAAAAAAAGCAAAATAAAAATAACGAATTTGAATTTTTCCATTAAAAAATAAAAAATGAATTTTTCCATTAAAAAAGTAAAGAAAATGAATTTTTCCATTAAAAATAATAAAATAAATAATTAATAAAAAACGAAAATAACAAGAAAATAACAAAAAAT
>Ga0099824_1009007_pt1 | contig 12496 bp, 2 predicted proteins | sample SiratrowhiteBW_FD_76837 | JGI IMG/M metagenome (GOLD analysis project Ga0099824, IMG submission 76837) | Root nodule microbial communities of legume samples collected from California, USA - Siratro white BW | ecosystem: Host-associated > Plants > Roots > Nodule | place: USA: California... | reverse complement strand
TGAAGTATAAATATAAAATATTAAACCTTTTTGGTTAACATAAACTGAAACTAAAGCAAGCCTAAAGCCTAATGGTTGTTCTTTAGCTCAATTTAATTACACAAGTCATCACATTTGCTAAACACAACCTAATATGATATTAACATCCGCTAATGAGTCTCAAGCCAAATTGACACTCTCAAGTTCAATTGATTAACTTATTCTTAGGCCTAAAGTCCAATTGTTCTTCTTAAGCCTAATTTAACTATACAAGTGGTCACATATACTACACAATCCTATACAATATTAACACCTCCTAATAAGCCTCAAACTTAATTAACACTCTTAAGTTGAATTTATTAAAGTATTATTAGGCCTAAAGTCAAGTTGTTGTTCTTAAACCCAATTTAATTACACAATTTATATTTACTTTTTAACTTATTATTTTATTTACAAAAATTTTTCCATTATAATTTTTAGTATTCTTTTTCAATTTTTTAACAATTTATTTTTTCAAAATTAAACATTTTATAAATAATTATATACAAAATAATTTAATTTTTTTAATTTTCATACATACATACGTGTTATATTATTTTCTTTTTCAGTTATTAAATTCACTCTTATAAAACTACAATTATTAATATCAATTAAAAATAAATTAACTATACTTTTTTTTAATTAGAAAATTAAATATTTTATTTAGGTCGTTTATAAAAGTTTATATTTTTTAATTTTTTTTCACTCTTGAGTGGGTACCCACGTTGATTTTATTTTTCTTAATTTTCTTTTACATTGCGTGGATCTAACCTCGCTACCTATTATTTTTTTGTGCATGGGCTAAACCCTCTCTGTATTTATTTTTTTTTTAAATTTTCTTTTCCATTCTATGTGGGTCAAGCCGACGCATCCTGAAATTAATTAATTATTAAAATATTATTATGCGTGGGTCTCATTACCGCATGGTTTTACTTTATTTTTTAATTTTTTTTAATTTTGCGTCGGTTAGGCCACATTGTCTATATTTATTTAATTCTAAATACTTTTTTGTATGTAGGTTGTGTGTGGGCTGGACCCATGCTTTGTTTTATTTTTTATTTTCAATTTTTTTTCACATTTTGTATGAATTGCTTATTTCAGTATGTGTTTAGTCCACGCTTCTTTTGTGGGCTTCACATCCCACACTTTCTTCTTACAATTATGGGAGTGTTTTTTTAGTGAGTGATGTTACAAACACGTAAATGCTGCTATTAAGAAGGAAGCTAATTTATTCTTTATAAAAGCTTCCCTGTTTGAATGGTATAAATTTTTTCAAGAATTTAAGTTATTATACACCAACCATCTTTTCAATTTAGAATTCGGTTTTAAGAGTATATATATATATATAGTCGTTCAAGAATTTTTTAAAATAATTTTTCATTTTTTAAAAATCGAACTACCCATTTTTGTAAACAGTCAAACTGTCTATATACATTACTATGTCTGTCTTAAGAAAAAAAGTAATTAAAAAAATATAAAATCTTCTTATAATTTTTTAGTTTACTTACTACTATTTTGAATAGTAAAATTGAGAATGATAGTAAAATTATAACAATAATATTTTGAATATAATAATATTTATTAACTTAACATAAAATTAGATTTAATTTCAGAGTTAAAAAATAAGAATATATTCTTAACAATGATTAATGCAAAATAAATTTTTATTTAATGAGAAGTAATGATTATAGTTTGAACTGGAATAAATTTAATTTAGTTCAAATATATGAATTCAAACATAATAAGGCGTGCTCACAATAATAAACTTTAGTTTAAAAGTTGTTAAATATGATAAAAACTAGTATTACTCTTACTGTAGAAACTATAATAAGATATTAAAGAGAAGAACTACATATAAAAGTAAGTTTGTTGAGGAAGTTAGAAAATTAAACTTGTTTATAAATGAGTATATGAAAATAGATTATGTGAACATATATTTATTATAATTGCAAGAGTCTACACACACTTTTTCTTTTTAATGCTTCATTGATGAACTGTCTTCATTCAATTCACCTCTGAAAATTGAACCCCCAAAACCAAAAAACAGAAAAGGTGCAATTCATCTCCTATAAACAGATCTTCTTAGCTTTCATTGGTGAGTGAAGTGTGCAGGTCCAGTTGGTCAAAGGTGCACGTGTGCTCTTTTGGTTCTAAGATACATTTCTTTCCCACTTGAGAAAGAAGAAAGTTTTCGTAGTGGACCTACCTAGTTTTTTCTACCAAATCAATCCATGCATGGAAAACATCTTTTAAGGACAAGTGAGTGCGTTGACAATGAGTTTTAAAAATGGCTAAAAGTATTACTTACATCAAAACTTCTCAACGATTATTTGGGAAAGATAGATATATTTTTCGGTCAACTTTTTAAAATGCAATCATTTAATAGTTCTAGTCGTTCATACTAGCATAAACACTAGTGAAAAACATATGTAACTATATTTTCTTTTTAAATTTAAATAATACAATTAGTTCTAGAAAACAAATACTTAATTATGTTTTCCCTACTTGAAGGATTTATTTTATACAGAACATAAAATCTCATAGCTCAACACTCGAAACAACTGACTCACATAAATAAAGAAAATACTAAAATTTGTCAAATATTAAAAGAGATGAATTGTGTTTTTGACATAACCACTCTTCTAAAACTCAAATACAAGGATATAGATTTAGAAGTATACACAGGTACTGTTTGTTGCCTACAATAAAGGAGTGTCCTCGCGTTCATTTTACAACTTAGCACATAACTTGTTAGAAGCTAACATAAGGGAACTAGGAAAGTACACATCGTTGACCTAAGTAAGGGTTTGAAAAATTGCTTGAGCAAGGCAATTGCCTTAACATACATGATGGAGGTAAGGGTAAAGAAAGCACAAGCAAATGAGAAGAAGTTTTCTCATTTACAATAATTAATCGGGATCAAGATCCATTAACTCATGCTAATAATTTATCATAACCCAAACTCATTATTCATAGACTAATAATTAATCGAAGTTGAAATCCATTAACTAATAGACTAATAATTTATCGGCTCTATTAGTTAATTGACTAATAATTTATCGGGTGAGGGTAATTAGTTCATAGGTAAGAATTAAATTTTTTATTATTATTTATAAAGGTAAAATAATAAAATATAAGTTCAAATTATTAAAAGAGCCACCTTATCAAACACAATAATTTTATCCGAATTCTAGTTACCAATTTTATCTTTAGTTTACATAAAAATATTTTAATTTTTATAAACCTGTCATTTTATTTTTAATTTAGTATAATACATGTGGACAATTTTTATTTTTTTTAGAAATGATTGTATGTCACTACTCAATACTCAAAGTGCCACGTTGTTTTATGTTTATTATTTTATTATACAAAACTTAAACATCTTCCATCTCTCTCACTATTTTTTTATTATTATTTAAGTTTTTCTTTTCGTTCTATATGTCTGAAAAGGTCTGTAAGGAGAGGAGACAGATATGAGTGATTTGTTATTGTATGAGTGGTACTTGGAGCATCACATTTTGTTCCCTGGAATGGCCCGGCACCACGACAAAAAGTCTTGTGCCTTCACCCTATTCCAAATAACGTACGTCGGGAACATGTTAGATTATGCCATGTGACGTGATTCATGTCCAATGTCGCAGGATTCTGTTATCGCGTACTAGATTTGCCAGTTTCCGATTAGGTGCGGTTGAATACGTATATACTGTTTATCTGCTTCTGTGAGCTCATCACATGAACAAACAGTTACTTAAGTGCTATTCTTCTCCAAAGGTTTTAGATCACATCGAATGCATTTGTCATCATTTTTCACAATATATATTAGACATCGGAACATAATCACCACTGCAACCTAACTTGCTTCCAAAGGGAAGAAAGAAGAACAAAAAAGAAACATTGGGGACGGACTGTGAAAGATTGGAAATATATACTACAAGCACTAAAACTAAATCAAGCGACAAAAGAAAACACACAAATAAAGAGCATTCTCCAAGACAATGGTGCAGATGGAGAAGCGCTAAGTTTCTAACTGCATAGAAATGCGTTAATTTCGTCAATTGGGTTTCTGTGGGATTCATTGGTCCTAGTTTTGGAATCATCTTTTCTTGGGCTACTTGGGGTTCTTCCTTGAATCATAAGAAAACAAACGAAAGAAAAAATGGAGCAAGGAATCAAACCATTCTCTTCACGGATTTCCTTGGAGCTGGAATTACCGTGGCAAAGGCTTTCTTCATGTCCTTCATCATTGTCTCGAACTTGTTGCTCACTCCTGCACCTTGATTCAACCCCATCTCGCTCTTTCTTAACTCTCTCAGTTTGTATTTCTGTGTGCGTCGTATTCAGTGCACTGCTTAAATACGTTTATAAATAAAGCAGAGGTTGCTCGAGTCATACCAAACGAAGATGTCACGAAGTTGCCGCGGAAAGTTTCGGTTGTAGTAATATTGCCACGTAAATTCCTTGTTTAATTAGGGTAGCAAATGCGCACGTTCAATGTGAACGTGAGGAAAAAAGGAGCCGAAATCTGTCTTTTTCAATCATTGCCTTCTCTCTTTTACCATGTCCCAAGAATTTCAGTATTTCTTCGGTTTGATCGTCTATTAATTAGTCATTGCGTTTGTTAAATCATTTATTGCAGCATGTCTCCTTTGTATACCTACAAAATATATAGCCTCAAGAGTATGGAACCTGGAAATATTACCTTAGAGATAACATAAATTACACATACACAAAATTATATTTACTCAATTATTATATTCATAAGAAAAATCATAAATTTTAACTACAAAAGATATAAATATTTTCGGTATCATTCTTTATCACCAGCAAACCATCCATATTTAACGTAAAATTTAGAGTATGGGTGATTATATAAATGAACGAATATTAATAATGAAGATGACAATTTTAAAATAACGTAATTCATTTATAATAAATCATACCAAATCAAAAATATGTATTCCAAAGTTGACCTCATGTTGTTTAACTGAGTACTAATACTTACTAATAACAAAATTTACTTAGATATGGTAATCATGTTTATTTTGAAAACTATATTTATATAATGAGACAAAATAATCATATATAATACTTTGGTAATGTTTAGTTAAGAAAAAAATCATTTAATATGGGTATTGCCCCCGTGATACTGTGACTAGGTAAAAATAAAATTACAACACTATATTAAACGAAAAATTCCTACATTAAAAAACTATATGTTTTATTTTTACTTTTTTGGTAAAAAACCTATATGTTTATTTTATTTTTTATTTTTGGTAAAAAACCTATATGTTTTAATTTATATGAAAAGAATCACTTTTTTTCATATATTCAAAGTTATTAGTAAACATTATAAATGGGATATCTATGTTAATGTTGTTCATTTGTATTATTTATAGATGCTACGCACTTTCTATTTTTCATGTTATAGAAATTTACCGTACATGACCTAAATTTGTGTCAGACTATTTATTTTACCATGAAATTAGTCACAGCAATGGCAGATCTTCTCCGATAGACTTTTGTAGTAGATCAACTTTTCGGGAAAGTTGCTATTAATGATTTTTATTAATGGTATTATATTGAGATCTTTTGATTTATAATATTTTTAGTAAAGGAAAAATTTGAGTTGAGATATTTAAGATTGTAATTGTTTTGGAATTTATCTAAAAGAAGATATTTATACCTTATTAGTATATTGAAATTACTATATGGAGGTTTCAATTGAATTATTGTAATTTGAAATATAATTTGTTAGAAAAGATTTAGGTGGACTAATCTTATCATACAAAATTGTTGATTTATTGATTTGGAGTTATGTGAATTTATTGTTTGGAGTTTATGATAGGTGCAAACTTCTGGATCTATTTATTCAATACACGAGTCTTGTCTTCTGGAACTAAAAGTCAAGTTTCTTTATATATGACTCAATGTATATATTTTATTGTATATAATGACCATGGTAGTATGATGTATAAGATGGTTGATGAGTATCTCAGTTGTGGTATTTTGGCTAATAAAAGCTTTAAACTTTATGATTTTACATTTTAAAGTCTATAGCTTATTATTTTTTTCTATATACTGTTTGTTTTTAAAATTACTATGATAGTGTATTACACGTGAACAAAAGATTTGACTGGTATTAAGATTCTTCTATGAGTTGATAAAGTGTATGATCTTAAAGTGTATGATCTTCTTTTCTTATGTATGTTGTATTTTTATTTTATATTGTAGATGTAAAATTCCTATAAGAAAAGTTATATTTAAATGTGATATGTAAATATTATATTTATTAAGTATCTACGTATTATAAGTGTTTAGAAAGTAAATTTTAAGGATCTTATAATATAAAATATAATAAATAAAATATTTGTTAGTTATTTATAAAAAGAAAAGAATATTACTGAAGCATTATATTATGCGTAGTATAGGTTAATATTAATTCTCTTTACATAATGATTTGAAACCACTCTTTGTCTTACACAAAAATTAAAAAAATAAAATGAAAAGATAACTTTCGGATAACGCGGCTGGCATCGTTCAAATAATCTAATATTTATTAATAATTTATATTTATATATTAATTTAAGTTTAAAAATTTAAATATATAATTTGATGTTTTTAATAAATATTTACTCAATTTTTTTACTTAGTCATTAGTTTTTACCAGTTTAAGTATGAAAGAACTTTTTACAGGTGAATTTTTGTTAATAAAATTTACAATCATTTAAAAAGAATTCAACTCCGTTAAAGTTACTTTTTCAAAATCTTTTCTAATCCATATCGAATAATTCCACATCAATTACGATAAAAACAATATATATGAGAAACCATAAATGAAAAGGTAAAAAATAAAAAAAAAAAAACTAAAAGAATGAAAGAAATTGTTTGTATTGAGAAAGTTTCCTACTCTTTGTGGCTGTCTTTGTTTATACATAGCAGTAGCAACAAAGCACTCACCTGCAGCCGCCTCTTCCTAATCAAGACAATTACTATGTTATTCTTCCATTAATTCAACTATTTTTCTAACTTTTCCTTCATCCTTTATTCATCACATAAAAAGACAATTTTTTTACGTTGAACCAAATTATTTCGGCTAAGGATCTAACTATTTTAAATATCAATTCTTTAGTGATGAAACCTTACGTCGCTAATTAAAGTGGAGTGCTCTCTTTCTTGATTGTTTTATACAATGTTTCTTTTTTCAATCTAATATGATGCTTTCCCTTCCTCGATGGAGCCAACTTCAACGAGATTTTATTTTTAGGGTTAAGATTACTTAGACATTAACCAAACGTTGTAAATCAACGTAGCCTGCAGAATAAAATAATACAGTCATGCTTGGAAACTTAAGTTTTAGTAATTACTGGAACCATTATTGGTCGGTCATTTCCTGTTCTTCGTTCAACAAAGTCCTAAGTTATGGTTGTCCGTCAGATATTGATTAAGTAACGGCGATTCAGCAAATCACACATCGAAAAGATTATCATTTAGTCACGCGCGTTCATACTAGAAGGAACGTGTCACGTGTTTAATTAGAATGTTTAGCAGAGTCATTTACGTGTGTGGTCGCAGAAGTCACGTTGGATTAGATTGTCATGTTAGGTATACTTTTTCTTTTTCTTTTTATAATTTTGTGCGTACCTTCCTATTTCAGTAAACTACTACTTTTATCATTGCAACTCACCTTTTAAGAAATAGAATATACGTATTATATAAATTTAAATTTATTGAAATATAATAAAAATTTAATATAAGTATTTTATTTTGTAAAATTGAATAATAATTTTATCGTACAAATGTATTTAAGTTATTTTTATATTCTTTTAACAAAATGTTTCAAACAATATGTGATAATTGAGTTAAACAAAATAAAACTTTAAATCAAAATGAAACGTCAGTTAAATAATTAGTGAAATATTTTATTTTAGTTCAAGAAAACAAATAAGTTGTACAAACTTAAAATAAATTTAATAATAAATCAAAAAACCTTCCTATACATGTTTACAAGTATTGTTTGTAACAGGGATTGTGTTTTTGGTATATAAATAAACAGCTGTAACAATGAAATCACTTTAATCGGTATCATAAAAAATATAACTTAAATTATAATTGAATGAATCATACACATCTTTGAAGTTGTTGTTAATATTTATAATTTAGAATTATCTCACGTAGGCATGAATTTGGTTTCATTAACTAGTTAAAACAATTTGAAATAGGTATTTTGACAAAATATTTTGAAAGAACAGCATAAAAGCATGGGCTGGTATATGCATAAAAACGCTTATATGTAACCAAATTTACATTATTTTTTGTTTTTACTCTAGAATCAATCACTCATTGATCATGTGTGTATAATGGACACCTACATATAAAATCCAAACTTAATATTAACTCTTATTTATTGTCATTACAAAACATAAATATATAAGAACATAAATATATAAGAAGTTGTGTTCTTTCAAATTTGAAAGACAATTTCAATTGGAAGAAATCAATTTCATTTTTAGTATTCATATCTTATCACTTATTTCCACCTGTAATGAAAGTAGAAAAAACAATATTTTTATCCAAATCATTCACTTGCAACTTTGAATTTTATAGTCATCATATTATGAGAGGAGCAAGGTGCTTTAATTAAATAAATGTTTTTTTCACACATATTAAAAATATTAGAGATCTCACATCGATTAGAGATGAGGTCTTTCAATAGTTTATAAAGTGGATGCAAACCTCACCTCAAGTTGAATTTGTAAGGTTGAGTTAAACTTAAAGTCCACTTTGTGATATGGTATAAGAGCCTATCCTAACAAGGTTGTTGGACCTATCGAGTCACCTGCTATCGGGCCGTTATCATATCACTCTTACATATAAATCTTATGCTAGTTAAGGAGTTAAGAAGTCTTGACGTGAAGGAGGTGGATTGGAGATCCCACATTGACTAGAGATAAGACCTTTAAATAGTTTATAAAGTAGGTGCAACCTCACCTTATTAGCCAGTTTTATAAAGTTGAGTTGGACTTAAAATTTACTTCTTGATAAAATGAACACTTGGAGTGATACAATCCTTTTACAAAAAGAGACATTGACAAATGTCAATCCTGAGTGTATCCTACTTTTGTATATTTCATACATGCATGTAAATATCCACGCATGTCCAAATTTTGTCATAAATTTCATTCCAACTAAAATTATTTTTTAATTATTCAACCATATCTTCAAAAAATTACTAGATTCTCTTCCACACTCAAAACTTGCTATAGTTTTTTGTATTAGCTTTCCTCCTCCAATCATATTAGTTGCCTTAACCTTACAACAAATTTGTTGTTGGATTGTTAAATCATTTATTACAACAGGTCATTTATATACCCTTGTCTTCTAATTAAACTTTACCTACAAAACATATTGCCTCTAGAGTATGAAATCTGAAAATTAGCTCACATTAGATAGCATAAATTACATACATACAAAATTATATAAATTACAAACATACAAAATTATATTTACTCAATTATTATATATTCATAAAAGAAATCATAAATTTTAACTAAAAAATATATAAATATTTTCGGTATCATTGTGTTTCACCGGCAAACAATCCATATTTAACTTAAAATTTAGAAAAATTTAGAGTATAGGTAATTTTATAAATGAACGAATATTAATAATGAAGATGACAATTTTAAAATAATATAATTCATTTATAATAAATCATACCAAATCAAAAATATGTATTCCAAATTCGTCCTTAGCACGTTGTTTAATTGAGTAATAATACTTACTAATAACAAAATTTACTTAGATATGGTAATCATCTTTATTTTGAAAAATAATATTTATATAATGAGACAAAATGTAATCATATATAATACTTTGGTAATGTTTAGTTAAGAACAAATTCATTTAATATTGGTATTTGCCCCCGTGATACAGTTACTGGGTAAAAATAAAATCACAACACTATATTAAACTAAACTTTCCTACATTAATGTTTTATTTTTATTTTTTTTTGGTAAAAAGACCTATATGATTTAATTTATATGAAAAGAATGTTTTTTTTTCATATATTCAAAGTTATTAATAAACATTATAAATGGGATATTGATGTTAATGTCCTTCATTTGTATTATTTATATGCCTCTATCTTCCATAGCAACCAAGCACCACTATTCTAAATAAGAAAAATGATATTAAGATGGGGGATCTCTTTTTCGTCTCTCTCTATCTCTAGTATATGTTTGTTTTCAGTCCTTTCTCTCATCATGGTTTTCCCTCCTTTTATTAAATACCATCTCTTTTTCTGTTTTTTCTGTTATATATTTTTAATTATTTATTTCAAACATTAACACACAAATCTAAACTACTCTATTTTTATTTTATTTATTTAAGCAAAACAGTTATTTTATTGTTATATTTGTTTTTATTATTTTTTATTTTTTATTTATTTATTAATTTTCAGATGCTGTTGTTTTAAATTAAGATATTTTTGTTATTTTCTTGTTATTTTTGTTTTTTTATTATTAATTATTTATTTTATTATTTTTAATGGAAAAATTCATTTTCTTTATTTTTATTAATGGAAAAATTCAAATTTATTATTTTTATTTTGTCTTTTTTTATTGTTATCATTATTTTTTCAAGAAAACTTAAACTAATAAATATTTTTTATGTTATTATTCTTTTTTTTAATTATTTTTATCATCATACTTTAATTTAAAAAAATTATCCAGACAAAATCAGGGGTTGACAAAATTAAAAAAATATAAAACTCTTTACTCAAAGATTTTAGTGAAAAGTTTTTATAAAATTTACTTATTATTGAGTCATTCTAATAAATTTCTCAAAAGATTTTAACAAACATTGTTATATGAAACTTTCTTTTAAATCAACCACAGCTGGCACAAACACAACATAAATAGTTCATTTTTTTCTATTATTCCCCAATTTTCAACCTATACGCCAATTATTTGTTGTTAAATTTTTGGTAAAAATAATCTTATTTTTTTCATATTTTTCATCAACTAGCTAGACAATGGAGACAGCTTTTGCTTCATCCATTCTCCTTGGTATGCACAAACTGGTGAAATGAGAAATATAGATTATTCATGCAAGATAAATTAAACATCCCAAGGAAAAAGACACATGGGGAAAGATTTGACTACTGTGGTTTGCTGAAATGTTAAGTACAAATTCAATTGCACTCACATTCACGACTTTTTCCTTTGTTAAAAAAGTCAAAGTAGATTCCGGGAGTTGACTGTGTGCACCATTCAACTTATGGGCCACTGATAACCCATTACGTGTGTTGTAAACTCCTACAAAAATGATAAAGTCAATTTAGTTAATAAACAATTTGTACTAGATTTTGGACTATGGTTTATTCCTACCACAGATACATAGCTAGTGAAGAAAGGATTATAAATTTTAAAGACGAAGTATGAAAATGCGAAAAAAAAATTGTTAAACTTTCTCTTCCCTAGTACGAAGATTTATAAAGAAAATTGATTTTTATAATTAAATCAAAGTATAAATTTCATTAAAATTAAATAAAATATTATAAAATAATGATTTTTTATTCTAAAGTAATAGATAATTAAAAAATATATATAATAATAAATTTAAAAAAAATAAGAATGTTAAATAATTAACAACAGAAAATAAATTTAATATTTTTTAACATATGTTTTATATTAAATACATAAATAAAATTATAAAAAATAGTAATAATGAATTTATAAAATAATAATAAAAATAACATAATTATAAAAATAAAATACTATTAATGTTAAAAACTAAAAATAATAATAAAATCATAAACAATAATTATAATAATAAAAATTATAAAATAATAATATAAAAATAATAACAATAATAAAATTAAAATAATTTTATAAAATAATAATCTTAACAATAATAATTTATTTTTAACTTTAATTTTATTTTATGAATTATATATAATTTTATTTCATCTATAAAAAATTATTTTATCAATTCAACTTGTTATATCATTTACTAACGTTCACGAACTTTTCTTTCATTTTTCATTATTTTTCTTTTAATCTAAAGGCACATACTTTCACTTCAATTTTTTTTTCTTTTTACTTTCTCAAATTCATTTTCAAATTCCAACATAAAAAAATTGCATTACTAATGGTAAAAGAAAAATTGCACAACAACATATCCAATCAAACACATATCATTTCTTCACTGAATTCTAACTTTGATTTGAGATAAAACTGTTGGAGATAAATATATACATATACACCTTCAAAGACTCAATGTATTAAGTTGTCCATTTTAGATTTTAAAAAACTTAATTTTTATTTATTATTTTTTATTAAGGTCCTAATTATGACAAATTATAATCACTATCAAATCACTACATATATATTTTTCAATTACACCATGGTAATATTATTATTATTATTATTATTATTATTATTATTATTATTATTATTATTATTATTATTATTATTAT
>Ga0099824_1008993_pt1 | contig 12507 bp, 6 predicted proteins | sample SiratrowhiteBW_FD_76837 | JGI IMG/M metagenome (GOLD analysis project Ga0099824, IMG submission 76837) | Root nodule microbial communities of legume samples collected from California, USA - Siratro white BW | ecosystem: Host-associated > Plants > Roots > Nodule | place: USA: California... | reverse complement strand
TATTAATACACATATCTTTTGATTGTAAATTTTTACTACCCGAGTTAACTGCAAATAATATATATCACACTGAACATAACTTATAAGTATATAAAATAAGTCTAAGTTAAAAAGATAAATCATGTTTGTCAAGACAATAATCTTGATGGTAGAGTCTCAGGTCTCCTATTATGTTATTATATTTATCTTTCGATCCTCTACTTTCGTATATCTTTAAATATAATTTGTAACTTCTAAATTCTCTTTCTTAAATCTACACAAAATATTTTAAGATTAATTAAACAATAATGAAAAATAAAAATATAAAAATTAGGATCAATTGATCAATCTCTACTTATTGATGTCTTCAAAATAGCCAAAGTGAACACAAACCTTTTCCTCAATCAATCTATTACTCAAAGTCTTCAAGTAAAAGACACACATAAATGCATAGTATAGAGATGAAATATAAAATGAAAGAAATCTTAAATTAAAAACAAGTTAAAATAATATTATGGAAGGAACAAAAGAGACATAGGAAGAAAGGAGATAAGTGAAGAAAGAAGAGAGAAGTGAAAGACGAGTGAGACAATGATAGGACATATCAAGAGAGATGATATCAATAGGTCAGAATATAGGAAAGAGATAAATTACAAATTTTTGATATGAGAGATTCATTGACTGTTCAAATTTTCTTAGAGATAAATTAGAAAGTTTTGACACAAAAAAGATTTTCTTGACTGTTCAATTTTTTTTAATATTATTAATTTATTATAAGAAAGTTTCAATAATATTATTCATTAAATAATATTTATAGTACCAATGTAAATTTAAAGCCATTAAATAATATATTTATAGCAGTAATGTAAACTTAAAGTCAGTTAAAATATTTAAATTTTTAATTAAAATTTTGTTAGTATAATTTTAAAATTAAATATTTTTTATTTTATAATAATATGTGAATATTAAATTTTTTTGAGGCCTAAAGCATATTAAATTTTTTTGGGACCTTTGTGGCTTTGAGGCCTAAAGCATATTAAATTTTTTTGAGGCCTAAAACATATTAAATTTTTTTGAGGCCTTTGAGAGACCTAAAGCGGTTGCTTTACTTGCTTGGGCCTTGAGCCACCCCTGCGCATAATCGAATTTTGAGTACTTGTCTTTTGTTTTTTTAGAAAAGAAAGGAATTTAAAAATTTAAAAGTAAAAAATAATTATTTTCAAAAGTAAATAGTTAAAAAAACAAATCTTTTGTAAAACTTTAGAAAATATATATTTTAAAAAGAAAAAATTTAGAAAGGTAATTATGTTGAGAAATAATATTTTAGAAAACTATATATTTAAAACTAAATTACAAACCTAATTATATTATAAAATAATTATGCAGCAAAATATTATTTTTTTTAAATATTTTAGAAAATTAATTATTTTAAGAAATAACTATTTATAAAATTAAATATTTGAAAATTTAATTTGTTAGGAAAATAAAAATTTAGAGATTAATTATTTAGTTTTGTGTTGAATTAAAATCTGCAACTTTTTAATAGTGATTTATTTATAATTAAAAACAAAAGAAAATTTAGAAATCAATAAAATAAGTGATTAAAATGTAAAAAATGTAAACAATATTTGGAAATATTGTAAATAAAAAATTGTACCTCATAAAATAATGAAAAATGTTAATTAAATAGTAAGGTAAATTTTATATGTATTGTGAAATTATATTTATAGGATGTTAATATGTGGATAAATAAATTGTGCGTTTAAAAAAATATATGATGTATGACATTAGAAAATTTAAATATATATTTTGAAAAATTATAAATGCAAAATATTTAAGAACAAAGTTACACTGATTTTATGTTAATTAAAATTAAAAATATATAAGGATTTAAATAGAATTAAAATAAAGCAAAAGAACGAAGAATTAAAAGGATAAATTCAGATTTGAATTAAAACGATGAGCATATAAGTAAATGATTTAATGATGTTATTTTGTATGACAATGATATATTAGAAAAATATAACATAAATATTGATGGAAGTTGAGACCTGAAGACTAAGGTTATTTGGATAATACTTCATTGTTTGTTCTGATATTGGATAATGAGATCATTGTTTTGAACGACCTTATTTTTTGATATCCATTTCAATTTTAACTTTTGATGATTTGGAACAATCTTTGGAACTTCTTTTAGTTGTTAAATTGAGTAGACTTGCGACTTTTCATGTTGGCTAATAATTTTCATAAAATGTGATGTTCTTATATTATCTTATTATTATTTTAAATTTCTTCAACTAATTATTCAAAGAGTGAATATCAAAGAGATTTAATTTAAAATTATTTACTACTAATTTAAATTTAAAAAATATACTAAGTGTCCTATAAGTGGCTTGTAATCTCGTCCCACAAATAATCACAATCATACAGAGTTCTTTCTAGACTGTTAGTGTATTTTTAGTCCACAAATTTTTTATCCTCAATAAAAATAATCAAATACCAGTAAACTATAAGAATTTCGACAAAATTGATAATTCTTCAATTAAAATCATGAAATTCTTAGTTGTTCTTTTATTAAAGTTACCCATTCTCTCTCATGGCACAACCAATTAACTACTTCTTAAAAAAATTGACTTTACTGTTGAAACTCCAACTAGATCAAGTCTCCCATTTAATACACATACGTTTTATTTTCATATACATAATTACTATAATCATATTATATTACATAAAAGGTATACATATTAAAATTTTATACTCTTATAATATACCTATTTTCTTTTTACATTAATTATACAATATATTCTCTAATAATATTTTACATTACATTATGGTGGAAATAGATTGATTAGGGAATTGTTGTATATAGTCGACCATAAGAAAAAAGTGGAAATAGATTGATTAGGGAATTGTTGTATATAGTCGACCATAAGAAAAAAGTTTCCATTAAGGGTCCATCAAGTATTAAGAAAATGTCTAAATTTTAGACAATGGTTAAAGTAGAATACACAATTCCTTTAACAATAACAAAATTTTCTACTATATTGGTGCATTAATTGTTACAAGAGTAATTGTTACAAGAGTAATTGTTACAAGAGAAATAGATCTAGAGACATCAGTAGTGAATGAATTGAAAAATTATGAACTTTCATCTAGTTTTGATCTAAATTTTGATTTTATTCATATTCAATAAACAACAACAAAATATATGAGAAAAGCATAGACATAAATTATGAAATTAATTTTCACAGTAAAGCAATTTATAAAATTCAAATTTTCAGATTTTATAAAGATTTGGAGACAATATTAGAGTGACTAGTCAAGATAAATAAGCCTCTACATATTCCTCCAAAACATTCAAGATAATTTCATCTTGATGAACATTTAAATTCCCGAAGATTAAACCTCCATCTAACAAGTTATCCAAATCGCTAAGTACGTCATGATAATAAAGACATATAAAATAACATCAAAATAACATAATGCACTCAAAACTAATACAATAGAATTTTGAATAACAAACCATTAAAATTGTAGTGAACCTTATATAGTAAATCAGTGAAAATTTCAATAGATTAGTACTGTAATAGAATTTAAAATGCATGAGGTTAAGGAGACGTCATTAGAAAACAAGATTTTCAAACAATTAAAAATTATGTCTCTTTTGCCTCACCTGATTGTTGGGAAGTCAAAAACTAACTCTTCGGTGTTATTTTTCCTTGCTTTTACTTTCATTGGTGTTTTGTGCATTGGCACACGATTTCTTACCCTCTATTTATAGGGAATTTGTTAATAATTACCTCTAGTTCATTTTGAAGTTTCTATTTGGATTCTAAGTGTTATTTGACTTCTAGTTTAGTTTGCCTAATCATTAAGTCAAAGATAAGAGGTAAAATAGATGTTTACTCATGTCCTTTTTAGTCAATTTCACTTTCACTCTTATCTGCAACATTTAATGTTGATAATTTTTTATTTCACCTTGTCAACACCCAATTTTGTCCGGGCAAATAAAAATTATTTTTAAAAATAAAAAAGAAAAAAGAAAAAACTAAAAGAATTAAAAAAAAGAAAATAAAACCTTTTAACATGTGTTATTTAGTTTCTTTGCCATTTAAAATAAATAATAAAAAGAACTTTAACTTTATGAATAAAGTTTGATTAAGAATAAAAATAGTACAAAATGTAATTTATATAAAAAAAATGATAAAACAAAAAAAAAAAGTGTTGGGTCTGTCTTAAAATAAATTGATGAAAAAAAATTAAGTGAGTCCAATTTAACAGAGAGGTTCATTAAAATAAAAGTAATAAAAAAATAGTTGTCTGATGCCCAATTCACTAAGAGGTTGTCTGAAGTAAAATAAAATAAAATAAATGAAGTTAGTATTTACACCTCACTTCTCAATTAATTGTGCTTGCCACATAAGCAATAGTGTTCCCAGCTCTTCACTACCAATTCACATTTCTATAGTGCCCTTTCAATTCTTTTTGTTTGTGCTTGATAGATTTTATCTCTCTTGATTAAGGGTTGTAAATACACCCTTTTCAGCTCTTTTCCTTCTCTCATGCTAATTGTATTCAGTCCTCATACTTATCACATTCAGTCCTCATAGATTCCCTGACTATTATTTTTTTAATTATAAAATGTAACCATAGTCTTAAAAAAGGAGTTAATATAGGGGATGGAGTAATTGATTCTTAATTAAGAAACAATGATGCTGAGTTTTACTGTGGAAGATGAATGGATTATCAAACAAATATATAAAAAAAATGATAAAGACACAATAAGGGGAGAGGATATGACACACATGTTTTACTAAAGAGTAAGAACACAACAAAAATTAAGAAAAAAATACTGAAAAAATATCCTACACAACAAACGATATTGCAAGAATTAGAAGATCAAATTGCTGACACAACAAACGATCTTGCAAGAATTAAGAGTTCAAATTACTGAAAGAAAGTTTCTGTTAGCATATTACAGAAGGAAAACAAAAAGCTAGATCTTCAACGGGTATCTTTTACGGTATTCTTTGAGTGATTGTGTAATCCTTGTTGTTGCTGTGCATGTGTTTATTCCATTATTATATATTTTGTTTGGCTCTGTACTATATCTAATATCATGTGTTAGTTTCTTGTATGTACCTTACTGTTAAAAGGTGGAAAGAAAATTATGATTAAAAAAATTATTTATAAAGCCGCTGCAATGTCACGGCTTCCATTAAATTCATCATGCTAATGGGTGCTGTTGTAAGCACATCTTTATACTCATGGAGATTGACACGGTCTCATTCTTATCAACAAAATAACCCTTTTAGAAACCAAAATCAAAACCGAATTTGATCCATCCTTGAATTCCGTATTAGGAAAATACCTTAGGAATGTCAAACCAACATTTTGAATATTTACATTTTCCTTTCTTTGTATATATTGCATGTTATATATTTTAATTTGCAGCGTAGGAACGTATTCCAGGTATGAAATGTTGAACCCTAAGTTAGAAGACATGTTATATATATATCTGTTTGGGAATTTTCTGATTATTTTGCAGGTGACATTGTTCTCCCTTCACACACACCTTTACATATCATGAGTGGGGCCCTATACCCGAGTCTGTGAAGCTTAGAAATAGAGGAGTTGTGTAGCAAAACTGGATGTATGTATGTCCTAACCTAGGTATGCGAAAACTCCAGCTAGAGTCTGTTCCCTTTATTTTCATGTCCATAAAGATTGTCATTACTGACTGATATGGATGTGTGGTAAAGGGGGCCATAACTATAGTGGCCTTTATTAAGAAATTAGGATAAACCACCCTTTGTGAGTACATTTACATGCCTAAAACTTAAGTCTCATTAGGGTAAACCTAATTAGGACACTAAGGGAGACTTTTTGCAGCTCAATTATCCATTGTCATTCATTACCAATAAGTATTCAAAATTTAAAAATATCAATCTCAGTTTTTTCCTTGCATACAATACATTTTTTTTTTCAAATCAATCTCATATTTTTTAAAGAAAATTTGTGAGAGTGGTCTAAGAACAATTCTGGCTAGGAAAGACTTGTACTTAAGCAGTCCAATTGTGACTCACCTCTCTTTATTGGGAGTTTACTTGGTATACTTTCAACACTTCTCCTTTAAAAAGAAAAAAGAGATTTTTTTTATATATAAGTACCAATCTCATTTTTTTAAATATATGAAATATTTTCTGTTTAAAAAAAAAACAAAAATTGATTTTCCAAAAGAAAAACCCTAATTTCATGCTTCACATTTTTTATTTTAATAATAATAAAAAAATATTATACATAAATAAATAACATTAATCTCATTTTGCATTGCATATTTCCTTTTTCTGAAAAATGATTTTGAGTAATAATAATAAAAACATAATAAAAATACAAAAAACATTAAATATTTTCTCTAGCATGTATTATGTATTTTCTAAAAAAAAAATATTAAATATTTTTTTCTAACATACATTGTATATCTTATTTTTTTCTAAAAACCGATTTTAAGAAATATAAATATAAAAATATTAAATATTTTGTCTCACATTCATTGCGTAGTTTATATTTTTTTTCCTAAAAATGATTTTGGGAAATAAAAATAAAAACATTAAACATTTTTTCCTTAACATACATTACATACTTTTTAGGATTTTAGGATTTGAAAAAAACACATTATACCTAAAAAAAAAACATTAATCTCACTTTTTCATATGCATTACACATTGTCTTTTTGTAAAAAGATGTGGTCATGGATCCATTCATACAACATTAAAAAAATCGATCAAAAATAGATTTTACATACATTCTTACATACATCCATTTATACAAATAAAAAATATATTTTCATCGTTCATTCATTCTCATGATGTTGAAAAAAAAAGAGGTCTCACTCATTGATACATTCACCTATGACTTCATACATCCATACATATCTCACAGAATTTATTCTCATATAAAGTTTCATGCACTATTCATGTACTCCCATGTAAATAACATACATGCATTCTTAAAAAAAAAGTTTCAAATAGACCCAGTGCATTCATCCATGCATCCTCATAGCCTCATGCATTCATACATTTTCAAACTCTTATTCAAACAAGCAAAGAAACAAAAAAAAATATAGAATTCATTTTCATAGTATTATTCATTCTATAAAAAATACATTTCATGTATGCATCATGCATTCAATAAACAAAAATGAAAAATATTGTTCATCATGCATTCAATAAACAAAAATGAAAAATATTTTTCATCATGCTTTCATTTATGCCTCTTTATAAGAATTCTCAAATAAATTTCATGTATATGTTCATGCGCTCTTATTGCACTTATACATTTCTTTTTTAAAAAATATTGACATCAAATAAAAAATTTTAGTTATTCATACATTTTTTAAAAAAAATTAATACCTTCTAAGAAAAAGCAAAAGAGAAATTTCATGTACTCCTAAATACATTTTCTTAAAAATTTCATGCCTAAAAAAATAATAATAAAAAAATAAAAAAATTCAAAAAAAATAAGAAAAAAAAGTTTTATGCATTCTCATAGATTCCTATTCATACATGAGAAAAGAAAAGATAAAGTTTTTTATGCATTCGCCTATGCAATCTCATTTAAAAAATCAAAAAATATGGTTTTGATGTATTAACCTATGCTTTCTCATACTCAAAAAAATAAAAAAATAAAATTTTATGCAGTCATTCGTGCATTTTAAAAAAATCAAAAAAATGAAAAATAAAGTATATGCATTTTCATATCATCATTTAGCAAAAAAAACTGAAAAATATACATTCCCTACATGCATTTTCATTATGCATTCATTTATGCATCTTCATAGAAATTCTCAAATAAAATTCCATACATATGTTCATGCATTCTCATGACACTTATGCGTTTCATTTGAATGTCGATATTAAATAATAATAATAATAAAAAAATTAATCTCATTACATTCGTTCATACATTTTCAAAAATAAAATTTTATACCTTCCAAAGAAAGAGAAAGATAAACAATAGTTTTATGTATTCATAAATGTTTTTTTCTTAAACAAAAAAAGAAGAAATTTTTCATGCATCCAAATTTCATATGTCCATAAATTTATATTTTTTTAAAAAAAATCATAAATGAATTCTGAAAAATTTCATGCATTAAAAAAAAAATACAAAAGAAAGAAGACAAAACAAAATAAAAATAATTCTTTAATTAGTTTGTATTTTTTATGCATCTTTTTCGAATTTGCTAGCATAAAAAAATTATTGACATGCATACATTTTGCATGCATCATACTTTTAAATATGTATCATATATTTAAACATTCATCACACATCTAAACATACATCACACAACTTAACATACATCATACATTTGCACATGCATCATACATCTTCAAAGGCATCCATACTACATTCTATAACATAGGAAGAATTGTGAAAATACATTTTAAAAGAAATATAATATAAAAAATAGAGTTTTATGCATTGTTCATGCATTTTCATAAAAAAAAGAAGAAAAAAACGAAAAAATAAAGTTTTATGCATGTATATATGCATTTACTGAAAATCAAAACTTAATAGAATTTTATGCATGCATGCATTATTTTTCAATTAAAGCTAAAAAATAAAATAGAGTTTTTGTGCATTCATCTATGCATTCTCATTTTTAAAAAATAAAAAAAATAAAATTTTATACCTGCATTCGCAAAAAAATCAAAAATCAATAATGAAAAATGAAGTTTTATACATGCATTCTCATTTAATCAAGAATAAAAAATACGCATTTTCATATCACCATTCATTCAATTAACAAAAATGGAAACTATGCATTTCATACATACATTCTCATAAATCATCATAGGATTTCGTTCATATGTTCATGCGTTCTCAATACACTCATGCATCTCTTCCTAAATTTCAATATCAAACAAAAAAAAATCAAGAATATCAAAAATGAAAAATATTGCACACATTCGTACATTCATGCACTTACCTCACTTCTTGCAAGATTTATTTTGAGACCCGTTTGATGCGATCATGATCTCAACCTTAGTTTTTAAAAAAAATTCATTTGAGACCCTCCCTACACTGTGAAGGTCTTCACCTCATTGAAAAATAGAAAGACAAGGGAAAATAAAAATTTTCTTAAAATAAAATATGAAATAAAATAACTCAAAAAAAATCGATCATTTTTCAGGAAAAAGAAAGGAAGTCAGTATATAATGATTACAAGAAATATATATACATTTTTGAAAAGAAAAATAAATATATTTTTATAAATAGACTCTCCTTTGAAATTTTGTAAATACATTATCTTTTGAAATTTTGTACATATATCAAAATTTTTGTACATATGTTACTTTTTTTTTTCTCAAGAAAAAACCTTTTGTACATACATTATTATTGAAAATATCTTATAAATACATTCTCATGTAAATATTTGTGATAAAAAATCTTTAAATATACATTCTTTTTTGAAAATTTATACATACTTTTATTTTTAAAAAATAATACATTTGAGCATAGATTATCATTAAAAAAATCAGAAAAAATACAATGTAGAGCAAACATTTATCATTAAAAAATTAAAAATTACAATTTCGAGCATCCATTCATGCATTACTATTAAAAAAATGGAAAATTTGAAAGAAAATAAAAAATAGATTTTCATGCAGGTATTTTCAAAGGGACAAAATCAGCTTGTAAATATCTATGTATGCATTCACAAAATCTCTTATGCATTTTTCTAGAATTTTGTACATGCGTTCCAAAAAATTCCATTTATATATGCATTCTCCAAAAAAAAAAAAAATCATGCATGCATACATATTAAAAGAAAACAAAAATAAATCTAAAAAAAATCATATATTCATAAATGCATTTTCGAAAAGAAAAAGTCCAAAATTTTGTAAATGCATTTTCTCATTAAAAAAAAAATCATTCAGAGATAGATTATATATGCATTCCAAAAACAAAATCTTGCATTTATAAATGCATTTTCAAAAAGAAAAAGTCCAAAATTTCATCAATGTATTTTCTCATAAAATAAAATAAAATCATTCAGACATACATTATATATGCATTCCAAAAAAAATCATGCATTTATAAATGTATTTTCAAAAAGAAAAATTCCAAAATTTCATAAATTCATTTTCTCACAAAAAAAATCATTCAAACATAAATCATATATGCATTCAAAAAAATCATGCATTCATAAAAGCTTTTTTTTTTCAGAAAAAAATCTTTCAAACATGCACTATATATGCATTAAAAAAAACCATGTATTCATAAGTCCATCTTCTGAAAAAATTAATGCATTCATTCATTCAAACATGCATTTTTCATAAAAAAAAGTCCAAAATTTCATAATGCGTTTTGTTAAAAAAAATTAAGTTTAAAAAAAAAGGAAAAAAACAAAAAAAAGGAAAATGTGGTGAGTCATTTGTTCATGGATCATTGAATTTACAAGAGTGTGAATAATAATAAAATGAGGATCATTCAAGCAAAATGTTAATAAAGGTAAAAGTTAACTTTTCTAAGGAAACATTTACATACACGGTGTTTGTTACCTATTGTCTTTCCCAAAATTACCAAGCTTTCTCTAAATTTCCTAGATTCCCAAAATTCTCAAATGAAAGGATTGTCCAAATGGTTACCATTACCTAAGAATATTTTTACACTGGGTAGAATGTCAGTTTTCTATTAGTTGACCAATCTCCTACCTCTATTCTTCAGGGCTATTCGAAAAAAAGTCCGTTAGATTGAAAACCCAAAAGAGCTATAGATAGGACAATAAAAAAAATGCGTGTGTCAGAAGTCATTAATTTTGTTCCATTGTTAAACTCTTTGAAAATCAAGCAATCATGATTCAAAATGATATATGACCATGTTTCTATATCTAAAACACTCTTGTAAATCCTTTGTACCCTCTTTGAGCAAAAAAAAAAAAAAATATTTCTTTCAAATACCCCAAATGAGGATCATCAACAATATGAAGTTTAGTATAAGGTTTCGATAGAAGAAATTCAAAAATAATTTATATGTCAAAGCTCCTAATTCATCAAGAAAGGAGGAGTATATCAGAAGACATGCACATCAGACAATGAGTACATCGAAAGATTCTCAAGAAAAGAAAAAATATGAAAAAGAAAAAAAGGAAAAAAATAAAAAGAAAAAAGGAAAGAAAGAAAAGAAGTAAGAAAAAAAAGATATTCTCAAAAGTTCATCAAAGAGACTCCCTAGTGAGAAAGAAAATAGAAAAAAGGTACATGATACAAAAAGCTCATGGAAGATAACCTTGGTTGGTTACAACATTTGGTTGATGATCGTTGTTTAAAAATAAAACCCCAAAAAAATATTTTTTGAGCCTTTATATCCTTTTCTTCACAACCCTATAACCCTGTCCACATTAGAAGTCCAATAAAGTCCATATTGATTGTTGAATGATTGCAATGATTTTCATAAAGTTTACCTTTGTAACAAGAGAACGTGACCGATGATGCGTGTTAAAAAGAAATGAAAAATGAAAAAAAAGAAAGAAGTATACTAGAATGCCTTTTTCAAAAGAGAGTCATTTGTACACAGGTAAACTGAGGATGAAATATCAGAAGTGACACTGGGGCATCTGATACCCTTGCTTTCCCTCACATATATCACATTATACATACCAATTAGGGGCAATCATATTTTCAGTACCTTTGTCATTCTTCATACAACACTAGAGCAATCCAGTTTCATTTGTACCCTTGTTACTCCATTTTTTTTTTCACCTTACCAAGACAAGTAATCCCTCACACAAATCTCATCATTTCCCTTGTATATACAAATTGGGCAATTGCAAAGCCCATTTCCCTTCATGAAGAGTCCTTACACTACTCTTATTTTCTTTTGAACCAGGTTGTTTATACCCTCCAAGTTTAAAGCCAACATAGCCAGCCCAACATACCAAAATTGGGCAGTCCTGTCGAAGGATTTGCTTCCCAATATCTTTCAAATATCTCAAACTCCCTAAATACTTACCCTTTTATCAATGGGTTCAAGCATGCATCTAAGTAGTGTTTTCAAAAGGAAAGTTGATGGCTACACCATGTTGACATTAGCTTCAAATGATCTTGGATTTTTTTAAAAAAATGGAATTAAATAGATTTTCAAAAATGAAAGTTGATATCTAGTGAATTCAATGATTACCCAGAATTTCTGATTCTACATAGTGAAATCTAGAAAAAGAAAAAAAAACTTTTGAACATATTTTCACTTTGAAATTTGTACATATTCTTGAGATCTTTTAAATTCTTTATACATATGTATTTAAACAAAAAAAATCATTGAAAATCCTTTTCAATGTACACAAAAAATATATATTTCAAAAAATCTTTGTACATACTTTTTGAATAAACATTGGAAGAAATAATTGAAAATGTTCCTTTGTACATAAATTTTGAAACATTTGAAAATCATTGAAAATATCTTTTGTACATATCTTCTCTTTTGGAAAATTAGTACATATCTTTTTGAAACATTATCTTTGAAAAG
>Ga0099824_1008985_pt1 | contig 12514 bp, 8 predicted proteins | sample SiratrowhiteBW_FD_76837 | JGI IMG/M metagenome (GOLD analysis project Ga0099824, IMG submission 76837) | Root nodule microbial communities of legume samples collected from California, USA - Siratro white BW | ecosystem: Host-associated > Plants > Roots > Nodule | place: USA: California... | reverse complement strand
ATATATATATATATATATATATATATATATATATATATATATATATTTAATGCTTGGCGTGGAGTTTGAAGAAGAGCATATAATACTTCTGATCTACTAGTCTTGTTTTTTGATAATTCACTTTGGTTATCTTCCTTGAATAGCACATTTGCCTCATTTTTTAGCAATTGTCCCTTTATTACAATGGATAAATTTGGTGGTCCAAAGTTTTCAGGTTGTTCAATGTTAGAAAAGAATAAGTAGTTAAGCTAAATTAATGGGGTGAATTGATTTTAAAAAACATTTTGAAAAAGATTTACTTTTTCTTCATTTTCTTTGAAAAGTGTTTCAATTTAAAAATCTAAATACAATTAATTTGGAAATCAAAATTGATAAAAGATTTGTAGATAATAATATAAAGAAGATAGAGAAAGAGAAAGATTTATACTAGTTCAGATTACACATGATCCCACATTCAATCTCAATTATTCTATCTTAGAAAAAATGGGTCTAGTAATAAGTTGTGAGTGACTTTTGTATGTAAGTTAAGAAATTGAAATTGCCCATTGGGAAACCCTTTGTAACAAACTTTACAATTTATGAACACTTTGTATGCAAAGCAATGATGAAGCAGTGATGAAGGACACTAAAGAAAACGTAAATGAAGAAAAACAAGGGTGAGAATAGGAAGTGTGCCACAACTTTTTGTTCATGTCAGGGTTAGACGTGTAAGGAGGGTTTGCACAACTAGCTTCCGATTTTGATGAAATGGGTAGGGTTGGGCGAGGAGGGTTTGCACAAACAGCTTGCCGACGAAATCAGTCTCCGTGCGTTGGATAGAGCCTATTGTGTCGTTTTAGTATGTGAAGGCCAAGAAAGATCTTGTGGAGACCCACGATGCAGCGTACGAGATCAAGAAGGGTGAGATCTTAAGATATTTGATCGGATGGAGGAGTTTGTGCCCTACAGGTTGCTGGCCTTGATGGAGAGAAGTTGTTGAATCACGGTCGCGAGACGAAGGAGCCCACGAAAATGAAGCTTACACACTAGTGAAGGCAAGGTCACGAGGGCAAGAAGAAGACAATGTTACAATCTGAAAGGGTGATTAGGGTTTTCGTATAGTTGGGAATGTAATTTTTAAAAAATTTATTTTCAGAATTCGTATGTAAATCAATAGATAAAATATAACTTAATTTATCTATGGATTTTATAAGCATTACATACGAATATAATCCGTATGTAACTTTTCTGCCATACCCCATCAAAGTTACATACGAATTATAGGTACGGAACCATCACCTTAGCATTACATACAAAAAAAATCTGTATGTAACGTGATTTTACGTACGGATCAATATCTGTATGTAATATCCGTATATAAAATTCAATTTATCTACAGATCTAAATCCGTATTTATTTATCCGTACGTAAACACCAATTTATTGTAGTGTCTATTTTCAATCAATACAAGATTCTAAGTGGGTTCTGAGTTTGATTTGTCAACATTATCTCTATTTGTATCAATTTAAGTGTTTAAATCAAGATGAAAAATAAGTAAATAGACATTTATCACCTCTTGAAGTGGAACATCTCTTGGTTTGTGGTTTTTGTGAGAAGTAAACTAACTTGCTAGGTAGCATCTTGGAAAAGTTAAAGATCAAGACAATGAGTACTCACCTTGAGAAAACAACCAAGTAGAAAATCCACATAAAAGAGATTAAACAATTGAAGAGAGAGAGGAGTGAAGACACTTGAAGTCTTATTTCAAAACTTTGATTGTATTTTCTTTGTATTGTAAACAACCATTATTCTTTATTTTTACACTAGTAAACATTTGTAGATTGTGAATATGTCTTGAAGATTCACATGTGCAAAAAAACCTCACCATTAGGATTCAAATAGTTTAAATTCTTGCAATTCTCATTTGTTTAAAGCTTTCTTTTCTTTTTAGCATTAACTTATTTTCTTGTATTTAAGAAGTTTTCATTTAAAGAAAGTTTATTCATGTTTAAGAAAAGTTTAGGTTAGAAAAAACTTGGTTCTTAAATTTGTCCATTGTGACTCACCAATCTTTAGTGATGTACCCTGCACTAATTTCTTCTTGTGAAAAATCCTTACAAGCTGAAGATGTCTAGCACACTTCTTACAATAGTGATAATGAATCAAATGTCTCTTTAGAAAGTTTGAAACATTTATCAAAAGAAATTGGTCAATAAAAATCAAAATCAATTTGAAATAAATTTGATTGAGTTCAAGAATATTTTATTCCAGTTATCCTCTCTTATGTGTGTGTGGCATTCTTTGCTTTATTTCATTGTCTACACGTTACATAAAAATTTATAATGAATCGCTCAAATAAAAAAAATATATGTTAAATATATATTTTGAAAGTAATATTTTATTTGACACATTTTCTAATCGAAAAGCCTAAAATTTTGGAAGGAAAATTTTCCATGCGATGAACACGTCCGAGACTCTCCATGTGACACCATCATAATAGAATCTTCTTTTTTGTCCATCATATAACTTTGACAGCATTGCTATTGAATGGAGACAACACTGGACATGCAGGTGAAGCAAAAGAAGGAAAAAGAGAGCGCACGCGTATTAAATTTCAAATCAGCCATTGTATTTTGTCCCTCCCGTGCATCACGGAAAGCCGAAAGCAAAATAAATCAAAAGAAATGAATCATGATAGAGGAAGTAGGAAGCAAGGCCTAACAAATAAAACTAGTTTAGAAAGGCATAAAATAATTCCGAAGACGAGAAAAGGAAAGGGAAAAATCTATACAATTTTTAGTTTTTGTTTTTTCTAGCTTCCATGTTAGTCCCATCTTTGAGAGTCTCTTGAGCATCATTCTCCATTCCAAGGCTGAAAAGACAAGCTGCTTGAAGATACAAAGCAGTAGGCCACTCAGGAGATACCACTTGCGCTTGCATGGCATCCCCAAGAGCTTCTTGTGCCATGTCATTCATCAAATAAGATAAGCATCTCCTTGCATACACAGTTGGTGACACCATGGTCCCTCCATCTATGAACTGAAATAAATTGTTATATTTATGTGTATGTTTGACATAAACAAAAATATAAATAAGGAACATATTTGATTTGGAAAAGGCTTGCATATTATCAACTAATTATTAGCTTTTTTGATTATCTTTGTGATATTTTTAGTGATATTTTTTGATATTTTTTTATTATTTTTTTGATTATTTCTGATATTCTATTAATTTATTTCTATAATAATAATATTTTAATACTAATGTGTTGTGGAAAAATCTCAAAGAAAAGCTCGAACCTAAAAGTCCTCTTACTTGAGTGTAGCAGTCAATGGCGGTGACAAAGTCTTTAGCTCGAAAAGCAGTATCGCCATGCTTCTTCAAATTCAAGGTTTCCTGCATTTGGCTGGTCCACAATTGAAAGGAAAGCTGCAATTTCAACATTAATAAGAATCAACATTGGAGTCATATAGTAACAACAAATAATGAGGGAAAAGTGTGTAAACAAAGCTTCTCTTTTATACTCTATTGAAGTGAGATGAGACCCTCTTTCTATAAGTTTATTATGGTAGCAAACCTCATTGGCAATTCCTTCATCGTCCTTGTAGCCAGTCTTCTCCAATATTTCATGGATTGCAGTAAGATCAAGTCTCAAACAAGCTTCACCAAAAGGTGTTAATGACAATTGCTTTGTTGTGGATGCACTTTCTTGCCTGATACCCATCAGAACATATGAGGGGACCTGCTCATATACTATCCAAATGAGAAATTATAGTCTTCCTAAGATGGTTATAACGTTTGTCACGTTTGACATTGATTATATAACATCTTAGCAAATATAGGTAAACACTTGCATAATTCCTATAATTGCTAATTACATACAAATAAGAGTTTAACTTGTATACATTGTTATTTTTATAAAGTTACACACATGTATGTAAATCCAGGTTCAAAAACGACGGAGAAATTGAAATATTTGTCTAATAGAAGTACAATAATAGATCTACGAGACCTATGCATAAGCTATAATCAAAGCTAGTCATGCATGATGTATATATACCTCTGTTTCTTTCTGAAGTGACATAAGAGATGAAACAAGAGACTTCGCATTTGGCCTCTCACGAGCTTCATATTGCAAACAACGAGAAGCCAAACGAACCAACTCAGTTCCATCATCCTTTGAAAAGTGACCCTCTAAGGCAGAATCCATCAACATCAGAAAGTTTTTGCCACGGATCAGATCAAGTGCCTGTAGACAGAAGTGAATGCTGTGAATATCAATTTTTATACTACATCAAGTTTGGTACATTTATTAACCGACCTCGATAAATCATCTTATACAAGACAAGGTCCGCATGAACATTAAATATTTAACACATTTTTACGTATACACACTATTTTGCAACTTAAAATAGCTCTGTGACTAAGGAAGCTTATCAAATGAAAACTGGTTAAAATTAAAAGTACAAATATATATTATTATATTATATTTGACTAGTCAAAGACTAAAAGCAATACACATAATTAATTTTAATATCATTCATGCATAGTTGAATAGTAGGAAAAGCTTACGTGGCTTGGTGGAATATGTTTACCACTCAAGAGATCTAGCAGCAGAGTTCCAAAACTGTAAACCACGCTCTCTGGGGTCACTCTACCTATATACAATCCAAATTTACCAAAGAACAAGAGTCACATACCAAATTATGTAAGCATAAGCAAACTAACTCCAAAGCTTCCCTCATCTAAAAGGAGGATTTTCTTTCAATAAAAAGGAAAAAAGGAAGAGAAGCTGAATTTTTTCCATATAAATTTCCATATAATTTGGTCAAAATTTATATTTGTAAAACTGAAAACATAAAGCCATTAGTTGTTGACTTATTTGCAGAAGAGGGTCTAAAAGTAAATGCAGGCCCCTTTGTGATACATTAAAGATCCTGTCTAACAAAGAGAACAGTACAACATTATTGATGGTCTTTTGACCATTCTGAGTATTTCAGACCAATGTATACTTTTATTGGCTGATTCAGTGGCGTGAGATCTCTTTCAGTTGAGTCCAGGATCAAGTACATGCACTCATGCAACCAACACACACAAACAGCCTAAAACCTTTACCAGTCCGTAAGTACTCAGGAGGGGTGAAAGCCAAGTTTGTGCTGTAACTCTTGCCATCTCTGCTGTTCTTCATGAGACCAAAGCAAGATAACCTAGGATTAGCATCCTGTTGATACAGCACAAGCCAGTCCCAAGTTAAAACTAGCAAGAAACAAGGTTTAATTATAACTCGGAAGCATTTATTACCACCCTTTATACCTGATCAAACAAGATCCTGTAGGCATTGAGATCATGATACAAGCCCCTTCCTTTACCAGTGCAATACTCTAGAGCTTGAGCTAAGTAGAAAGCCACCCTCAACCTCATCGCCCACTTCATTGGCTGTGCCTCCCCTGCACCAAACAACCATAATTTGCTTGCATATACAAAATTACAAGTCCTAAGATCACAATTTAAGGAAAGATTTAAAACACATCAAATATTAGCATAAAATATTTGAAGGTAACACAAACAACTCACAATGAAAGAGATGCTTGGCCAGAGTTTCATGTGGCATAAACTCTGCTACTAGCAGCCTCTCTTCCCCTTCGTAGCAATAACCAATCAAATTTGCTAGACGTTCGCTTCTAAGGCTCCCCACTTGTTTGGCTTCCTCCTAAAAGCACATAAAACACCATGTCAAACTCTACAAGAAAAAATGTGCAAGAATTTAAAGTTTTAAATTAGTCAATTTTCAGCTTCAACATCAGGGTTTTCGAGATCTCAACAATTGCGGCAAATGCATTTGGAGATCTCCAAAACTACATCAAAGCCACAATTATATCATCTGTATTTTCACAAAATTTTAAAATGGTCCACAATTGTGATTTCGGGTGCAGTGTTAAGGATTTTGAAGTCTCTGCACTTTAATTGTGGCAGCTCCAGTCACATTTGTCCGAATTTCTTTCAAAATCAAGGGTTGAGATAGAACTGCAACCATGACTGCAAATTAAAACCTTTGTCCACAATTATATGCAGTACTAAGCATTTAGACTCTAAATTTTAGAGTCATAATTTATAACCTTGACAAAGTTAGTGAAAGAGAAAAACGAAGTGTAAGTGCATGTTACAAACTAGGAATTGGCGAGAATCTGGCCACGCAAACTTGTTGAAACGTTTGATGGCGATCCACTGTCCATTATCAAGCTTTCCTTTGTATACCACATTGGGAGCTTTCTCACCATGCTCAGACACTATGTTTTCTGAGGAGAACCCATTTGTGGCAGCCTTCAGTTGCTCCAAACTGAACTCACCAAAACTGGGCCACAATTTTCTCTCACCCTTCTCACCATTTTCTGCAGCAAAGACAACATTTTTAAAATAAGCAAGAGTTTCCAGACAAAGGGTGTGCTTAAACACACAAAACAAAGAACAACATAAACCTTGGTCAGAGGATTCAAGGACAGAAGGCTTGAGGTGGGAGTGGAACCAGCAGAAAGAGAATTTAGAGCAACGAGCCCCCATGTAAAGTGCTAGAGAGAAGAACAAAGATGAAAGAATGAGAACAAAGTGGTTCAGTTGAAGGTTGAATGCCTAATGAAGAATTATCATCACACAGTGGTCATTGTTGTGAGCCCATTTGGTCTATGACTCTTTGTGTTTGTTAATGTTTGAAGATAAAAGGCAATTCAAAAGGTTCCCACTAATCAACTCTTATGCTTCTTCAACAACTCTTCATTTGATGTTGTAGAGTACACAACAGTGACAACACAACTACAAGCTGTTTATTGTTACATTTTTTATTATCACTTTCTTCTTATGTCTTTCTCCATCCCTATGTTTGTAACAGCCTTTTCTTTACTCTTGTCATTCAATTTGTAAAGGGCCTTTCCCAATCTTAGCTTTCTGGTTTTGGCTTTTTGCTTTTCTGCCTTCTCATAATTTTGCTTAGCATTTAGTAAAAGGAAATTTATTAATACTCTTTCCTTAAAAGTGTTTGCATTGTATTGTATTTTTACTATTATAAGTTAATGAATATTTTAAAAAGAAATGTATCCCATTACCAATCTAATGAAAATTAATTTGAAATGTTAACTCCTAAAATCTAATATTAAAGTTTGTTACTTTTTTTACTCAATAACATTTTTATTAAATGTTTTCAAGAACTACATCGAAGTTAATCATGCCCCGTTTATCAATGTTTTCTTCGTTTATATAATCAGAAATGGAACCTTGACAATAATTTCGAATTTTTTATTATAATAACACGGTATGTTTCTATCAAATATCTATATAAAAATATTTTACAATCACAATTTATATAAATTTAATTCAACGAAATTTTAGTTCAGAGATCATTGTATCACCACAAGTTCAATTGTGTAATTAATTGATTTAATAACTCAAGAATTGTCCGACCACATGAACCCGGTCTGGTTAACACTAATTCAATCACTTATGATTGACTTTAAATTGCATAATCACGTATTAGTAATTATCTTCTGTCTTACTTTTTAATTTTCAATTATCGAGTCAGGAGAAAAGCATGTACTGATTAATATTAGCGCATTCTCAAACTTCAGTAAATTATCTTGATCTAGTGACATTCATTTTGGTTAAATTTGATATTGAAAACAATTAATCATTAAGTTTGAAAACTTTATTGCCAAAGCAAATCTATAATAAAATTTAATATAAACTGCTATCACAATGGAAGCGACTGCAAATTTAATTTTAATGAACCTGATCTTGTATAATTAGAAGAGTGACGTGTCTGGATAATTCTCAATAAAACCAGGTTTAGATGAATAAAGACGCAAAGGATATATAAATTCTATATTATTTCGTTGAAAAGCTGTTACACAGTGAATGGTCAAAAATATCCATAGGAATGAATGCAAATGGGAACCCTGTAATGCAAAAGTAAAAAAAAAATCTACTTTTACCAAATCTTAATTGAAAACATACTAATTAATCATAACAAATGCTCTGAATCATGTTTTAGCCTTGTAGCGAACCAAAAGTTTTCCAAACATGTAATGTATTTGTTCACCTCTAGTTCAAACTTTTATTGACAAAATTTGATTTTGACTTATACTATATATAATAAATGAAATTTGGAACAATATTTGACTCTAATATAATATAAGAAATAAAGTTTGAAATTTTACTTACGTACTAGAGTAGTTGGATTCATTGTCCAATAAAATTGAAATTTATATATATGTCAATGTGTAGCCTTCTCTTGATTTCAAGACCCTTTATATAGACTAAGTGAGAGAATTTTACCTACAATTAGGCAAGTTTAAAATAAGCACTTAGGTATAAAATTGTTAACAATGTTGCTGCTATTCAATGAAGAAAACAACACTTGACGACTTTTGACATATGAATCAAAAGCAAATTTGAAAACATATTGCCTCAGTCAATAACGTAATTTTAAAAATGATAAAACTTGTGCCAATAGGTGATATAATTCTTTTTTAAAACTTTTTTACCATTAAAAAGCTATATATATGGTGGACGTCTCTTCTCACTCTCATTGCTTTAGACTAACCACCATTTTTTTCAGCAGCACTTACCTCCAAAGTAAGCATGAAATTCAACGAAATTTTTAATAAATAATCACTACTCTGACCTACACGCTCACTTAATTTCTCATGGTTCATTTTTATAACCACTTGCCCTTGATTCCACGTCATTGTACAATACAATGTTGACCTTTCAACAATTTTATTCAACAATGAAGAATTCCTGTTTCAATTTAAATGTTTGACAAGATGGTTGTTATTTGGGGAAAATGCAGAGTATATTTTGGCCCTTTTAATTTTATCCTTTGTAATTTTGTTTGTTCATTTCAATTTTATCATTAAGTAAACGCCATCCGTTACAAAGAATGTTGAAAGCAAGAATGACATTACTGTGGATTATTCATGTAATTAACATTATCACCATAATCATGGAATTAAGTGATTACTAAATTGACTATTGGATTTAGTTAACTTAGGTTCATTTAGATAAAAGGTCTATATAAATACTAAATATGTAATGTACAACCACTTCCTTACCTTTTGAACTGTTTCCACTGTTTTAATCATTTTTTTTTTATTCAAACTTATTCTTTTTTCTTGAATTGTCCAAAACTGAAAAAATATGAGTGTTTTTGTTGTTCTACTTTTACTATAGTGTTGTTTTTGAGTTGTTCTTCATTTCAATCGGTGAAATTACTTTGTTTTTAAGTATTTTTTAGTTTATAATTTGTTCTTGTCATGTTCTAAGTCACGTGCTTCTAAATATGTAATAAACTTTATGTTTAAAAACTTGTTAATGCTTATACTATATGTGTACTATGTGTTTGATAAAATGTCTTGTGTAATCAAAACTTATGGTAACCTTTGTATGCTTTTATATTTATGTTTTTGAGTTATTTAGATTTTTATTAGATCATTAACAAGTTCCTCAGAGTTAGGTTTCTATTATATCAAACTCGTTGGATTCCTATAGATAGCACTTTCCTAAAATTGTTTTATAAATTGCACTAGATTGGAAAATTTACTAGGAGTTGTATGCATATCATTTTCATGTGAAATGTTTTATCTGAGCACCTCAAGATGTTAAGAAAATACAATTAAAAAATTACATTCAAATTTGTATAGGAAAAAAAATTGAAAATCGCACAACATGAATGTCAGGTGTTAAAAAATTGGTTGCTTTGTTCGTTGAATGCTTTCAGTTTAGCAATTGTTCTTAATTTTCCAGTGTTGTTTTATGTGCAAGTTTGTTGTGAATTACTTCTATATGGTGTTCTTGAGTTGAGAAAAAAAATTTAAAGGTGAAATACCTTGTAGAAAAATTTACATTAATCAAAGAGTCACTGTTGCTAGATTACTCTAAGTTGCTGATTTTTCTATTTTTGTGATGTTAGTAAATTGAAAAGGCCTGATCTTGATGAAACATGCTTCCAAATTGGTTTAAATTTTTAAGGAAGGATAAGTAATTTCAACTGGATAAAATCATTTTTTAACTAATTGAAATATTAATATTTGTGTGAAAACTCATGCTTAGAAAATTCAACATGTTAAAATCTTAAAACCTTCACAGAAAGGTTACTAAACATGAATCAATGAATTAAAATCACTAAGGGGTGCATTTAAGTGATTTCAAATACTAAAATGCATTTCAACCAATTGAAATAGTTAATTAAACTATTTTTCGCTTTCGATCAATCAATTAAAATTGTTTTCAATTGGTTTATTATAGTAGATTTGCTTTCCTAAACTCATTACATTGTGGTTGAATACATTAACAACTTTTAAACAAAAGGGAATTACAAAATTTTAGAATTGTGACATTATTAAAGCTAAAAATACTTTTTGAATAGTTCTCTTTGAAAAAGTCTTTTCAAGACCAAGATTCAAGCTTTGTTCGAAATTTCTCTACAATGGAAATGTACGTGCTTTTGATCATAGAGTGAGTTGTTGTCATAATTGTTGTATCTAGTTGTTTGTTCTAGTACTAGCTCTGAATTTTTTTTTGTTTTTGTGGTTTTCTTAATCAGGTCAAGGTTAGCTTATGGAATAGTTTCATAAGTCGTTGTGATCTTCTAGGGCTCGAGATCAAGTGTTTAGGTTGTTTTTCTTAGAGCATGTAAAAAATCGAATTTAGTGGTTCGACTTAATCAATGTGATTGAATAACAAGATGTAGTTTCTTTGGAAGTGAACAAGTACAAACTCTCTTTTGTGTTCTTCCTCTTTCCTTATATTGTTTCCTTGATTTGAATATAAAGAAGTTAATATATCATCTTAAAAGCCTTGTTTATTATTCACTTCTTAGATTGATTGATTCAAAGAAAATCTAATAAGTGTGTTAGATTTTTAATAAACAGTGAAAATCTTTGAAATCTCAGTTCACCCCTCGTGGTGTCAATATGATTTTCAAGAGTTAGTTTTCGAAAGTTACTTGAGATTTCTAAAATCCTTTTTAAACTGGGTGAGGGAAAATTGCTTTTTGTGGAAGTTAATTCAATCAATAGGCTACCTGTGTTTTCAGGGATGAACTATCCTTTTTGGAAAGTTGTAATGAAGATTTTCATTGAATCAATTGATATAGGCAAGGTAGTTAAAATCAAGATTTTGAGTAGGATCGTGAAGAGTTCATAAAATCGTAAATCGTGAAATCGTAACACGAATCGTAGATTTTACTTTTTTTAAATATATAAATATATAAAATAATATTTTTGTCAATAAATAAATAAATAAAAGAAATTAAAAAATAGTATCTGAGGGATGATTCAATCTTGATACAAAATTGTTTAAGTCCGTATAGTCTCATTTTACTTAATAAAACTGTAAAGAATCTCATAAACACAAATCAAATATACACACATAATTAAGAAAATGATATATAAAATATTATAATGAGATCCATTCATCTGTTAATACTTCATCCAACTTAAGTTTACAAGATCAATCACTTTGACAATACTTAATAAAACTTCAGTTCATCTAATACAAATCATTGAAATTAAAATGAAAATTAAAGGGATCTTCGTTAGTTATATCTCCTTCATTAAGTACATCAACAAGAACATTCTCTTCCTCTAAAGTTGGGATGGCAAGAACATCATCATCTTCCACACCACCTTGGACTTGACCTTCAACCAAGTGTTCATCATCTCTATTTGAATTGCAAGTATCATTTAAATTTATATTTTCATTGTCTTCTCTTCCTTCAATATTTTCCATAATCCATTCATCTTCTGATGAAATATCATCAAATTCAAACTCTTGAAGTGACCTTCTTCCACCTTCTTTATTCTCAGCCAATTTTGAATTAACCATGACATAAACAACATCATTCATAGTTATTGTTTCAATCGATTTCTCCTTTTTGTATGGATCTAATAAATACAAATGCAAACATACATATAAGTAATTACTAATTTAGTATATTCTAAGTGTAAATTCACAATTTATAAGTTCTTACCATCTCAAATGTGCTCCAGTTACGTTCACATCCAGAAGAACTACATATCAAACTAAGTACACGAATAGCAAACCTTTGAAGCTTTGGATGTTCATCTCCATAAGAGTCCCACCAAGCTGCTGGGGTCTTTTTTCCAGTCGCCTTAATAGCCAAGGGGTTACCAAACAATTGTTCTTGATTCTTGAAATCTTCTAGCTGTAAATCAATCAAGTGTTGCTCCTCTAGGTCATCCATCATCCTTTGTATGCATTGCAGTAGGCCAATTTTAACTTTGGTATCAACTTTAAAATCGGGGGAATAATGAAATTCAGGATTCAGAAAATAGCCCGCAACATGCAAAGGCCTATGGAGCTGGTTGTTCCACCTTTCATCAATAATATTCCACAAATCTTTATAACTAAACAAAAAAAAAAGAATTAATGTTCTCAAATTTCTAAGGAGTCAAATCTAAAGATAAAATGAAATTTCAATTAGGAGATTAGTAAATTATTTACCTTTTCTTATCACCATTAAACT
>Ga0099824_1008983_pt1 | contig 12518 bp, 10 predicted proteins | sample SiratrowhiteBW_FD_76837 | JGI IMG/M metagenome (GOLD analysis project Ga0099824, IMG submission 76837) | Root nodule microbial communities of legume samples collected from California, USA - Siratro white BW | ecosystem: Host-associated > Plants > Roots > Nodule | place: USA: California... | reverse complement strand
CAGTATCTTTATATTAATATTAGGATTATGTATTTAAGGACAATCCCACAATTATAGGGATTTGTCTCCTTAGGATCAGTTGCTAATATTTCCTAAAATAGCCAGCAGGCTCATGTATATATAAGTCCAATGACCTCATAATTTAATATGAGAGAATATATTATTCCTTCTAAATTCTGAGAATAGAAGAAAAGTGAGGAGAGAGAATAAGGTAGGAGACGGATAAGTTGTTAGAGAAATTAGAAAAGTTGGTCTATTTAATAAAACCAAACTAGTGAAAGAGGGCAGAGTGGAAATTGTAAAAGTTGGACAGGTATAACCTGTGTGAAAGGAACAAGTGGTTCCTTTGTGAGGATTGTACTTTGTGGTGAATATCAATAAAGAGGTTATTCAAAACTTGATTGTTTTTCTTGTTTGTTTCCTTTCAAACGGTAAGTGAGTGGAGTGTTCCAAGCGATGCTAGTAGAGTGTACCAAGCGGTGCAGCAGTACTAGTGGAGTGCAGAGGTGATAGTGAGGGTAGTTGAGGACTGTTTAGATTTAAAGGAACGTAACATCTTCACAACCAACCACCTAAACATCAACCCATGGTGGTATTTTGGGTACCCGTTCTCCAACTAGATTTTCACTCAACTTAGCCTTATCCTTCCTTTCCTACTTCAGGTTAAACATTCTTACCTCAAAACTTAGAAGGCTAATTTGTTTATGATTAAAGAATTATAGAATAATTTTGTTAGATATCCCACATCGACTAGAGATATAATCAAATTATAATTTATAAGTGAATGCAAACCTTACCACACAATCTGATTTAGTGAGGTTGCGTTAAGCTTAAAGTCTACTATCTAATATGGTACTAAAACCTATCGCAACGAGGCTTGTTGGCCTATTATCTCACCCACTATCGAGTCGTTATTAGTCCATCCACTAATATTTAGTCCTATGCTTGACATGTTTGATCTTCAACATGAGAGGATATGGTTGAATAAGGTTTAAAGTCTACTTTCTAAGAAATTTCAATTGTTTATTACAATAAATATAACTAATTCTATGCTGTAATCGAAGTAGGAATATGTTGTAAATACATGTATTTCTATAGTCTAAGAAATCTTGTGGGATTGATTTTCAAATATTTTCAATATAACCAATGAGGGTTGAGAGGATACCTTTGAAGCACTTCTAAAAATTTGTCTTTCAAGTCCTACCTTATTAGCAAAGAAGGTTTTACACTATTCTAAATCTGTACTTTAATACCTCCATTCCCTCTACCATCAAGGCAATAGTTACAATAAGGTCACCAAAACAAGAATAAACAAGAGAAGGCAAAGACTTAGATCAAATGTTCCACCGTATATGTGAAGTATGAACTAACTCTTATAAGTTGTTCTTACCCATTTGGGCCATGATCAGCTTAATGAAACAGATAATATCAAGTTGCCGTTCAAGAAAAATAAATAAAAGTAAACCAAGCAATAATATTTAAAAAGGCTTGATAACTATTTTGGTCCTACCAGTTATTTATTTTGTTCAATCTCATCCCACTATTAATAAACGAATCAAACTGGTCCCTTATTTTTAAATCAATCCAATTTATTCCCTTCTATCCAAATTGACTTAAAAAATTAATTTAATTAACGGCAACAATTTTAAACTATCACTAAAAAGTTGTTGCCAATTAGCGGCAACCGATATTTTAGTGACATTGTCACTAACCGATCCTATAGTTGTAAGTCAATTTAGACAAGGTACAAAATTGCTTCAATTTCAAGGAAATAAGGGACCAAAATACGTCCATTTGAAGTTAAAGAACCATATTAAACCATTTATTAATAATGGGGAAAAATTGAATATAGTAAATAACAAGACCAAAAGGGCAATTAAGCCTATTTAATAATTACATTAGCTGGAAAAGTAGGAAAATAAGCAAACTAAGAAATAATGTACCGGACGACCACAAAGATATTCAAATGTGAAGCGTGCAACTCCATCAAAGCTTTCGGGAACCTCAAGTGTCCTGGCATAGAACGAAATTACACTGTCAATATTTATTATTCATCTCATTTAACAGAATTAATTTTATATAGGATACCTTCCAAACATCACTGAGATAGTGGTGTTGGAAACCATTCTTCCTCCCAATCTGCCTGTTACATCATGCCACTTTTTCTCAAATTCATTGATTGCTTCCTTTTCAATAGGCCAGAAAAAGTGCACCTACGTATCTATAGCAGTTAAAATTCCAATATGTTCCAACTTCTAAAATGCAAAATAAGATTACCTAACTGTTGTTATTACATAATAGTAAATATCCACCATATAATAATCCTAATTATTATGTGCCAAATGGTGATGATCACATTATGATCCATAGAGCTGACCTCACCTAGTGGGCTAAGACTTTGATGTTGTTGTTCTTGTACATAATTTCTAACAATGAAGATACACAAAATTAAGCAAATTATAGGCTGATAAAGCTCACGATCCATACCATAAAGTTACGGGAAAGGGTAGCTGAGCAGAAACTAAGACATCCGCATTACTAAATAACAGTTTGGTTTTATGCTGAGTAGGTTGACCAGAAATTTCTACAAGAATGGATTGACCAACACATGATCAGTTAAAAAGACTTAAATTTGACATTTTTTAAAATTGTAAGAATTTATGTAGAGGGAAGAAGAGAGATAAAAGAGAATGTATTTAAGATGTATTATTATGTAATGTAGATGTATTTGTTCTCAAAACCTAAAACACTGACTGCGTTGGTACTAATCATAATCCTAACTAATTAGGAAAAGGCTTGGTTGTTGTTGTCGTCGGAATACCTTTCGTCTACTATGAAAGAAATTGAAATCACATTTGCACAGTTATTTTTCATAATTGAGACAGGGTCAGAAAAAAATAACTTAAATTCTCACCTGGTTTTCTGACTTTTGTGCTATAAAACGGCGGTAGTCAATTTCACTCCCTATCAATACCTTCTCACAATGGTCTTCCAATTTCGAGACAAGTTTCTGAAATATTTCTTTTTGCATACCAGCCTGCACAAAAGCAAGAACAAGGACTTGTTTCCAATTGGTCTATGTTGAGAGGGATCTAATTCCTCAAAAACAGAAAATTATAAGAGATGTCATTGGTGTAGTTATTGACCATAACACAACTGAAAACCGGATAAAATGATAGCAGGTACAGTGAAAGATTGACTATTAAAGAAAACACCTCATTTAAGTCGTTTGGTGCTCGATTACTGGTAGCCACAATTATAGTTCCACTACTCAGCAATCTGCTTAGAATTCCAGATAAAGCCACAATAGCAAATACATCAACAGTCTGAAATATAGAGTATCAAAACTTAGTCATATTCTACACTAAAAGATATAGAATGAAGAAACAAAGCATAGCAGAACAGAGCTAGATCAGCAAGCATGCTAAGAATGAGCCAAGAAGGAAAAGAAAAACAGGTGCAACTCAATCTAAAAAAACAGTTGTGCTTCAATGCCATCAGAGTTTTCACTAGATACTTTGAAACGAAATTGAAGTATACATATAGGTAGGGGAAATATTTTCTGGGAAAGTAATACATAAAGATTGCAAATAAGAAAATAAAGCACAGAAGTCAAAAACTACATAAACTTCACACTGCTGTAAAAACCTTTCAAATGGATCATGAAAAACTACTCCATGAGGGAAGACATTCCTAGTGTTCACCAAAAATCCCAGACATTTTAGAAAGTGTTATCTGAATGTTGTGTGTATAATGTAGACCACATAGTATGCATTTATACCAATTTATAGAATTAAATACAATGAATTAATACCTAATAATTAGAAATCAATGATCCTAATTTCCTAGAATTTGTATAGAAAATGACTAATTACATTCTAAAACTCTCCCTCAAGTTGGAGCATATATGTCATATGCACCAAGCTTGTTATAAATATACTCAACCCAAGGTCCTCTAAAACACATCAGCCCAGTGGTTGCTAGAATCGACAAAATCAATTGTGATTTCTCATAAAGCACATTTTCTCTCATATAGTGACAATCAATCTCTATATGTTTGGTTCTTACATGGAAGACCGAGATTGATACAATTTGAACTACAGCTTGATTGTCACAAATGAGCTTCATTTCACAGATGTCCCCAATTTTTTAGTTGTCGTAGTGGTTACCTAAGTCAACTAAGCTCACAAGTGGTTGCTGCCATAGCAAGATATTTTGCCTCTACATTAGATCTAGCAACTATGTTTTACTTGCTTCTCCATGAGATAAAGTTTCCTATGATAAGAACACAATATCCAGAAATGAATCTTCTATCCTATGGTGATTCTACCTAAGAGAAAAGGAACTTGTTACCAAACATATGATCAGACACACCTGAGTCAAGAATCCAAGGTCCAAGGGAGGAGGATTGAGAAACAAAGGCTGCAGGATTACTAGACTGTGCAATAGCGGTGGTAGGTTGTGTATGATGCACAACTGCCTTGTATTGGAGATACTCATTGTAGGCATCAATATAAATTGAAAACTCACCAGCTGATCCTAGAAATGACTTGAGCAATATTAGCGGTCTTGGGTTGTTGTTGTGCCTTTGTACTACAATCTGCCTCAATAAGGCCATACCATTAACGAAAGTTGTAATGAGGGCATTGACCACGATAGCCACCATGATTTTCACTTTGTCCACCTCAATTGGTAGAATGGGACTACAAGGCAGACGAATTTGTCGAAAGTTTAGGACATTGCCCAAACATGTAAGGAATTGAGAGGCGAAGTAATTGTTCACTAAAGATGTCATAAGATGGAACAATATATTTCGATAATATTTGATTGCAAGCAAAGTCAAACCCAGGAGGAAGTCCAGCAAGTGCAAAAACCATAAAAACATTCCACGTCGTTCAACATGTTTTTCTGCATCATTAGTGAAAGGCACGAGTGCATCAAAAATCATCAATTAAAGAAATCGATCTTACCAATATAGGTTTCTATATCATGGTCTTCAAGCTTTATAGAAATAAGGTTGGAGACAACGTTGTAAAGGCAATGAATGTCATTGGACAAAACTCTCTTGGCTTTGGGAACCAGAGAAATCTACACAAAGAGGCATCAATTTGCTTCCATCAAGCATGATCAGTGCTAGAAATATCTTTGTCTTGTTTTGTCAAGTGGTCATCATGACCTTGACCCTAGAACCACAACTGAACAACAGCAGCCCAGGAGCTTGGTCAGTTTTTTGCATGGAATCAAGGAAACAGTGGTATAAGTCACTACAGTAGCAGGATTTGAGTGGTATGGTACTTGTCAGAAGCCTGAGAAAATGAACCTAAACAAGGGGTGCCTGGGTGTGAGGTAAAAGGTAGAGGGCATGTCAACAAGTAGGTCATCGGGAAATTTGTTATGGGCGTCAAGTAAGTCTCAGGAAATTTCTTATTGGCACGTGTAATGCACACACCAAAAAGAAGCTATGCATGTGGGCAAGTGAGGCAGTAGAACAGAGTTGTGAACAAAGCATGGTGGTCACTGGCGGAGGCGGTTCTAGTCACAGCAGTCATTAGAGGAAAAGAACAGAGTAAAAGGGCAAGCCATGGCCACAAGTACTATTTAGCCAAGACAAGGAATTGAAAAAAAACCTAAACTAATGACAGCATATAAGAAAATGTTATCGGAATGCTATGTGTCTAATGCAAACCATATCTGTTTATACCAAGTTGCAGAATCAAATACAGTCAATTCTTGCCTAATAATTAGGAATCAATGATCCTAATGTCCTGGAATTTGTATAAACTAATGACTAACAATCTTGTAACAGCTAATGGCAAATTACATTCTAACACTTATTATTAAATAAAAACAAGTAATATATCAAATCTATTACCTCCAAGTGATCAAATCAAGGTTTGATGAATAGTAGCAAGGAAACAATAATTTCAAATACAAATATGAGGAATTCATTATAACAAAATGTATGGATTTTCCTTTACCTGTATCTCATCAAAGCACAAAATGCTAGCTCCTTTTTCACTCTCTTCTCCATCTAGGAAAAATTTATCTGCTACAGTTAGAAGAATATTCTTTATTTGTATCTCTTGCTTGTATCTTTCCTCAGCAGCCAACCACTCTTTAGCTTTCATGTCAAACGGAAGACTCATAATCCAACCAGCAACAGTCGATTGCAAAGGCTTCTCTTCTATTTGGCTCTTCCATATCTTGTGCATATGTGCATTAATTCTAAGCATGGCCTACATATTAGTGGAGGAACTGCTTTCAGTACCATGTTCATAATAATTATCAATGCTCTGAGAAAAGTAAAATGGTGCATACATTCCAGAAAGCAACATATAAGACATCTACATCAATATGACCATAAGCTCAAAAGTATAGTAAAAGACTCACCTCATGAAAGTGATACCTTCTTCGATGTTTTACAATTCCTTTAGTAGCACTATAAAACATGTCCATCAACATCGTCTTCCCTTCAACATTAGAAGTGAAACCACATAGATAGAGAAGAATTAGACATTGTGTATATATATATATATATATATATATATTTATGATAATTAGGAAATTATTTGTTGTTGCTAGATATCCTTAATTACGGTAGTTTAGCAATTCAAGGATCTACATAGTTAATTATTTCCTCCGTAGTTATTACCTAAGCTATATGATGATGTGGATAAATAGTCGGTTCGATATAATAAGTATAGACATATTTTGTTTTTAGTACAATAAGAAAAAGAGCATTCTTAGTATAAAAACTATAATTTCATTAGTTTTGTTTGAACTTCATTAATGGTAGAGGTAGTTGAGCACATGCTTGGTCATCACTAATTGCTACGTGTGTTTATTAAAGGGATAATTAATGTTAATAAGCAATTAACCATGAAGGTGGTTATTGAGGATTTTAAATTTACAAAGCAAAATGCAAAGGACAAAAGGCTTCCTTCAAGGTTAATTGCATATTAATGTCAATTTTTCCTTTATTAAACACATGTGGCAATTACTAAGGACCATATACGTGCTTAATTACCTCAACTATTAACAAAGTTCAAACAAAATTGACTGATTAAGGTTTTTGCGCTAAGACTGTTCTTTTTTCTTTCTTATTGTACTAAAAAGGAAATATGTCGATACTTGTTGTGTTGAACCATCTATATACCCTAATAATATACTCCAAGTTGTACATTGACACAAATTCAATCATGTCCCTTGCTTTTTTTTCTACTCAACTCAACATGATACCTAGAGCTTAATAGAGACAAGGCTATATCATGCCTTCTAGGTGAGCTCATTGTCGATCAATGTCTTTCTTTGGAAACTGTCTCTTAGGTTTCTACGCAGGACCACTATCACGCTCTATTATCGACATTGTTTTCCCTTTGTTTTAGTCTCGATGTTGTTGTCATCTCGATGCGAACTCTTGGAGTAACTATTGAAAAATACTCTTGAATGGAGTAATTATAAAAATTTGAGGGTCCTTGAGGTGATGACCTAACCAAATATAGACAACGTATGGAGGCTGGCTAGGATCCTTGAGGGTCTCTTGGCAGACTTCTTGAATGCTCCAAGAAGGCAAGGGAAAGAGAGGCCACTTAGGAAAACTCAACTAAGTAAGCAAAACTCGCAAAAAACATACAAAAGGTTACTCAAGTGCTCAAATGTATATTCAACTCAAAGGTGATTTTACAAGGCAAGTATGGCCTCTTTTTATAGAAAAGGAGTCATATCCTATCTACTCTAAATGGAAATGTGGGACTTTGTTTTACATAGGCACCTAGGGTTAGCTATTCTATCATAGGTTAGCCTTATTCTAATATCCAAACATACTAACCTGTGTCCTTTTAAGCTATTTTTTTTCATATGAGAGGCTTTCTTCTATTTTATTTACATTTTTATATTCTTTAACTTGTATTCTTAATATTTCTTCACCAATCTCTTCTTTAATTGAAGACTCCATTCTCATAATCACACCAGTTCGTCACACCCCTTCCTCTTTCACGGAAGTTGTCATTCTCAAGTTTCGTTGAAGAAAATAAGGTCGAATATAATTGATGAAGATCACAAAGAAAGTGACAAGGTTGAAAATAATAAAAGGCATGGGAGTGGGAGGGAGTTCAAGCAACTATAAATCAAATGATTAAAAAAGGCTATAAAGAAGTTGATGCTCAAATTACCAAATTCTTTTACGCAAGTGTCATTCTATTCAATGTAACTAAAAATATAGCCTTTGCAAAAATGTAAGATGATTGGGAAATATGGAGTTGGTTATAAACCTCCATCTTATCATGACATCAAAAGCTCCTAAAACAAGTAGTGAATATCCTTCAAGAGTTTAGAGATAGGTGGAAGAGAACAAGTTGCACAATTATGTCTGGTGGGTAGACAAATGAAAAAAAAAGGCGTTCTATTTGTAAGTTTTTGGTGATTAGTACTAAAGGGACTATGTTTCTTTATTCATTGGACACCTCATGACACAGAAAGTAAAACAAAAAAAGAAAATTAATTTGCAACTTATTAATTTATATAGTACAAGAGGATCTTTTTCAAATTAAACTCTTACGAGTTTACAAGTGTACAAAATTCCCATAAGTTTACATAGATTCTCAAGTTTGATAACTTTGGTTTGATTAATTGACTTTTTAAGAGATAGAGGTAAATTTGCATGCAAATCTTGGTTGTTTGTTAATGGTACTTATGCATCAATACTTAAAAAGGTTTCCCTTAGGCTAATTCGGAAACCGTGTTCATCATCATGTGGAAGAAGTGGAGCAATTACTCTCTTACCCATTCTACAAAAAGAAGCAAGATGATATATTATAGGGAAAAAGATTGAGCTTTTGTTCAATGAAATTTTCATCTTCTTTCAAGAATTCTCTTCAATATCATTAGCAAAAATAAATGATGGACATTGCAGGAGATGAATTTGAACCACTTGATAAGTATGGAATTGTAGAAGTTGCTACATTATCCCTTGCCGAGATGCAGCTAGAGACTAGATTTAGGCCTTACATAGATTGGCAAGGTGTTCTCTTGGATTTTTTTTATTCAATGATGATGCCTCGTAGTGTTTTCTGGAGACTCACTATCATATTAGAAATTGTAAAGCCTTTTTAATAACTTGTTTTAAGGAGAATATATGAATCTTAATTCTCAAATTAGACTTTCATACAGGTGGTCACGTTTAATGTGTTGTGTGTGCAGTCTCCGGATGTCTTATATTTTAGACATCAGCTGTAATAATGTGTGTATCAAAGTCCATAATTAATATTTAGAAATCAAATCAGGCTGATGTATGTTTGCATCATAGGTAAGCATAACAGTCCAAAAGAAGAAAAGTAGAAGGTAAATACCACTGCCAACACTGCCATATATATAAAGTCCTTTAGGAGCTGGAGGAGCAGTTGGACGACGACCAACTAGTGAATCCAACTTCTTCTCACGTTTAAGATACGATACCCATTTCCCCACCCCTGGCTCCATATTCGCAGGTCTTTTCCTGAATCACCAAAAAGGACATGTAGCTTCAATAGATGTCACAATACAAGTAGCTTCAATCACAAAATACATCCAAACCAAGGTAGAAAAATGAAACAAAATTCGCAGTAATCAAACAGAAGCCGAATTTGAAATTACTACTATCAATGAAAATCCATAGAAACAGTGAAATAACATCGTCTCAAGCCTCCAGTTTAATCAAGAGCATATTAAATTAACCCAGAACTCACCTGGATGCCCATCTTTCTGTAAGCTTATTGTTCAACCGCTTCCACCAGTCCTCATCCTTCTGGTGCACCTCAACTTCCTCCATAAGAAGTCTCCGCCGCTCATTCTCCCGCTGCTTCTCCCAATTAGCTAGATTCACCTACCAACAGTGAGGACAAATTCAAAAACCGTACACAAACACAAAAACCAAGCAGTGCAAATAAATTAAAAAAAAAAAATGCTGGTTAGTGCAACAAAGGAACAAGTAACAGAACATCCAATTCCAGTTATACATGATACTCCTTCATATCTTTCTCATACTGCTCCAACCTTGCAAGCAAACTCTCAAGCTCCGAAGCAACACTCTCTTGGTAAGGATCATGCTGCAACTTCCCCTGATCAACTAGACTTCTGTACTGCACAAGCGGCCCTAGAAAACAACAATTCCGCGCAGAAACCAACGAATCGCGAATTCCATTCAAAAGTTGAAAAAACAAAGTTAATAACGATTAATTCCTAAACTCAAATTACAACAGAAAGTGGATGATTATGCTAATGAAATTGAATTGAAAATGTGAATAGAGATTAACCTGCACGGTTCTGACGATACGGTTCATCACAATACGAGCGAAGCGCAATGAGGCGGAACTTGGAGGCAGGGCTTGAAAACAAAAGGAGTTGTTTCGATTTGGAGAGAAGATTCCAGATTCTTCTCATTTTTTCGGAGTGGTTTTGTTTTCAAAAGTGAATGAACTTCTTCACTTGCATTTGTTGGTTGGTTGGTTTGGGTTTTGTTTTGAGAAGAAAGAGAGAACGTGTATGTGAGTGACGTGGCTGCTTCCCTCGCCACAAGAACAAACTAAAGTGAAAAGTGACGTGGCTACTTCCATGATCTCGGAAGGAGCTTCCGTGAAAAGTTTTCCAACAACACGCTCCTTGTCCTATCACTTCTGTTATCCATGAAGGTTCTGACCTAATTGTGCCTTGCGCAGTACAAAATCTGCGACTTGGAATTGTCTTATTGTAACCCACTTTTAGTCACCCTTATAATGCTTCTCCTCTTATTCCACTGTTTTCCCTCAATTCTTCATTCATATCTAAGTTTCCGGAAGCTTCTTTCTGTACCTTCATGACTTCCTTCTGCATCCGTATCTCTATATTTTGAAATATTGAAAATACAATTTTGTACAATTTAAAATATAAATTTTTTATATTTAAATTATGATTATATAATTTAAGATATATTTTTTTTTCTATTTTAAATTTTATAATCTAAAATAAAACATTTGTAATATAAGAAAAAGTTATATTTCATATTATATAATCTACGATATAGTATAATCCAAAATTCAAAAAATTTAAAGAATATAAGATTTATTTAATTTTTTCATTAAGAGTATAAAGGAGAATTTGTTGTAATTATGGAAGTGCAGAAAGAAAGTGTGGAGGAGCAGAAAGAATGCGTCCCTCCAATGTCACTCTCTGATTCCGTGGTAGAGAAGCTTTTTACTTGCATTGTGGGTTGATTCAATTCAATGGGAATCATGCATTCATTCCATATAGCAATTGGAAAGAGTCTTGTATTGTGAATTGTTACATGGTGTGGTAAGAGCATAGGACCTTGTGCTTTGTCAGGTTAAGATCCCTTCGTGTTCTGTAATCTCTTCTTAATCTTCCTCAATATTGTCTTATTAGCTGCTTGTGCCTACTCTCTCATTTGAGGTGTTCTACCAACGAGAAGACTTGTTTAACGCCTAGGTTTAGGCACATTTGTCTTACTGAACTGTTTGTAAGTTGAGTGTGGCTGTCAGATATTAACATCCTTGGCACCCTAAAAGAAGAGATCATGTTCTTCCAAATAAAGCTCGTAACCTTCAAGGTGGTTATGACTACCCTGGTTACATTTCTTAAAATCACGGATGACTTATGGCCGAAACAGGTAAACAGGTCAACCAGGCCTCAAAAATCTAAAAGAAATTTAATGTGTTTAGATTTGAAAGTTTCAAAAAAATTTAATACTAATATATTATTATAAAATAAAAAATATTTAATTTTAAAATTATATTAATAAAATTTTAATTAAAATTTTAAATATTTTAACTGATTTTAAGTTTATATTAGTATTATAAATATTATTTAATAATTTTAAATTTATATTGGTACAATAAATACTATAATAAAATAATATTTTTGAAACTTTTTTATAATAAATTAATAATATTTAAAAAAGATTGAACAGTCAAGGAATCTTAGGTGTTCAAACTTTTTAATTTATCTCTTTCCTATATTACAAGGGATTGATATCATCTCTTTATATGTTAGACTTTGTCACTTCTCTCTTTCTTTCTTAACTTATCTCCTTTCTTTCTCTATCTCTTTGTTATTGTTATCATCTCTTTATATGTTAGACTCTGTCACTTCTCTCCTTCTTTCTTCACTTATCTCCTTTCTTCCTCTATCTCTTTGCTCCTTCTATAATATTATTTCTTCCACTTCTCTCCTTCTTTCTTCACTTATCTCTTTTCTTCCTCGGTCTCTTTGTTCCTTCCATAATATTATTTCAACTTTTTCAAATTTCTTTCATTTCATATTTTTATACTGTGCATTTATGTGCTTGTCTTTATTTGGAGACTTTGAGAAACAGTAGATTGATTGAAGAGTTTGTATTAACTTTTTGCTCCTTTTGAGGACATCAATATTAGGTAAATAATATGAGATTGATCAATTTATCTCAAATTTTTTATTTTTCATTATTGTTTAATTAATTTTAAAATAATTATTTTTTATTATTGTTTAATTAATTTAAAAATAATTTGTGT
>Ga0099824_1008980_pt1 | contig 12519 bp, 8 predicted proteins | sample SiratrowhiteBW_FD_76837 | JGI IMG/M metagenome (GOLD analysis project Ga0099824, IMG submission 76837) | Root nodule microbial communities of legume samples collected from California, USA - Siratro white BW | ecosystem: Host-associated > Plants > Roots > Nodule | place: USA: California... | reverse complement strand
TAAAAAAAAAAAAAAAGGGGAGTTCATAAGGTAAAAAAAAAAAAAAAAAAAAAAAAAGGAGAGTTGGAGTCAATTTCTAGAAAGTAAGGTATGAAAAAAGTTTGTGTGCTTCTTAACTCTTCTACACACAAAGGTACAAATTTTAATTTTTCATTTGAAACATTTCAAAAAACTCACTTTGATGAGTCATTGCAATGCACAAAGCAGTGGCAACAAAGTGAACAAAAAAAATGTCCTTTATGGTTCAGATAAAAATTCTTTTAAAAAAAATATAGGGCATCCTTTCTTTAATCTTTTCTTTGTAATAAAATTCACTCAATTTCTGTTTTTTGCCTTTTACAGATGGATATTTGATCCTAGCAAAAAGCAATGAAGTCAATAGATGAGGTTTGTAGTCTCTGATTTTCATGAAAAATCTTATGACAGATCATTTTCAAGAGAGAGGATACGATGCAAACCCGTCTCCAAGACTATAGACAAGAAAAAATATGTTACTGAGTTAGAGCTTTAATCAGGAGTTTATCAAGAGATTGGGCCTAATTAGCTTGTTTGAGCATTTAAACAAACTTTTGGGACCAAGTTTAAAATTGGAGAAGATCACTATAGAGAATTTGGAGCTTCAAAATTACAAGACCTCTATTTGTAAAAATTATATAGAGTGGTCCAAAATTTATTTTAGGCTTTATATTTTGGGCCAAAGAGAATAGGTTTTAGACCTTGTATTTTAGGCCTAGTAAAATAGGATTTTGGGACTTAGGTCTCGTATTAAATTTACATTTGATGTCAACTTTTTAAGGCTTGCAAGGACTCCAAAAAGGTTTCAAACAAGCTTATGAATGAGACTGGTTATGCTACCCAAATTTGGCCTCCCTTTGTTCTAAAGCTCTCCCTATAGCAGTCTTTAATTTCAAATTTGGCCAAACCCCACACTCTTTCCCTTCATCAACCCTTAAACATTCATCATTATACTGCACAACTCCATGAAAAATGAAATTTAACCTAAAAGGAAGAACACAAGCACTTAGAGCATGAAGCATGCATTTTTACATATGAATTGCATTAGTGACTCCATGTGGGCATATGTAAAGGGGTGGACATGGATATTACCCCTACAGTATGGACCACTCTCACTGGATTGAAGAACTTTGGAACAAAGGTGGGCAACAAAAATACTGGATCATTAGAAGACTAATACAAGATAAAATTTTTCAGGTCTTGTTTGAAGAAGCCACATTTAGCAATAAGAGGATTTCATGTGAGAGGTCTAGCAATTAATTTAAGAATCCTAGCCTTCTTGGTAGTATATCAGTTGTCCTAAGGGGGTACAATCATGATGTGTTGATCGGGGTGGATTTAATCTTCATATGTTGCATTATGAATAGGGTAAAGATAAATTGATTTATATCATGAAAGAACACACGAATAAGTCAAAAAAGGATGACTTATTACAAGGTACCATATGTTATATTGATTTCAAAAATGATTGAGCACTTCAGAGTGGACTTGGAAGGAGAGTTAATAGAAACCGTAAAAGCACACAATGAGATCACTTGTGCAACATTGCAAAAGATTGAATTGAAAAGGATTAATGGTGACTTCTAGATCTGTAGGGCTGAGGAAGAGCAAGGTGTAAGACAACCTAATGCTACTGGACAAAATGCATATGGTGCTGGAACTAGTAGAACTTGGAGAAAATATGGCTATGATTCCATATGTTCCATTTGTGGACACAAGAGAACCATTGTACATATTTGAGCAGATGGTCCTTAGAAGGCCAGATACAATGGCAAGTAACCAGAGGGATCACTATGAATTCTGTGCAGCAAGGTTTCAACACCTTGATGATCAAATTGAAGTTGTTCGAAACCAATTGGCTGAGCTGACTTATGACAAAGGCACCTAGGATCATATGCATAGTTTTATCTGACAGTTAATTTTATTTTTGAAAAATATTCTCACTGTTTTCCTTGGAATCATACTTATGTCATCCTATTTGATGGATTCAATGAGGGAGAATTAGTGTGCATGTTGTTGTTCTGTGGGATGTTGTTATATATTGTGTAGGACTTAGTTCAAGGTGTTATCTGAGTTGGTTTGTAATATTTCAAAATTGAAGTTGTAGGTTGTTGTTTGTTTTGTTTTTGAAATTCATATTCAATTGATATATAGACTTTAAGTAATCGATATACCATTAAGGGGAAGTAAACAACTATGGAGAAGCTAACTATAGTCATATTGTGTTGTTCTATGATGTGGTAAGGAAAATAAATTGGGTAATTTTTCATATCAATTGATTATTGCTAAGAAGCCTATTCTGAGTGAGTTTATCAATTAGTTTATTTTTAATATTAATCCGAGCAAATGTTATCACATTGTTTAGACCAATTCATGTAGGCTAATTGAAGATACTCAACACCCATTCATTAGATTATCTTTATCAAATAGGACGAGATTGTTAGTCATGATGCAATTGGTTATTTGATGAAGTCAAGTGCAAGAAAAACTTGACGATGTGTTTATTTAGAATTGGTGTTGGTGTGTTTTGATTATTCACATACACACAAATCAATAGAATGTGCTCTAAAAGTTTTTAAAATTAAATTAAAACTACTTCTTTAGTGACAAATGAAAAGTTATGATTAGAAGATGATGGGACTAAGGGAGATGCTTCTAAATATGGAATTCTATTTACAACCAGATGAAATTTCGTGTTTGCTTGTAATCGAGATTCATGCATATTCCAAGACAAGTTCTCGTAGTCGGAAAAAAGAAGTGTTTAGCCTTTGGTTTCTAAAGAAGAATAGTGAAAATCTCCAAGACTACTTTGATAGTAATTGGGCTGAACCTTACATGATACAAAATGTACAATAAGATATGTGTTTTTGTTTAGAAGTGGAGTCATAGAAGCACGATGTTGTTGCTCAATCAACTTTTAAAGCTTAATATGTGCTACTATTGCATCAAAGTGATAACCAAAAATTGTGTTTAGCATGGAAGAACAAAGCGTACTGAGATTAAATGTCATGCAATTAGAAAAGAAGAGAAACAAGAAGAAATCATATTGGAGCCTTGCAGTTATGAAGATCAATTAGAAAATATATAATAATGAAGTTACTCTCAAAACACAAATTTCAAATAGTTAAGATCAAAACTTGGGGTGTTGAAGAAACATCTGGAGTGTTGTGTTGGTTTTTTTTTCTGAGACAGTGCACATATTTCTTTATAATTTGTTGCTCGTTTAATAAAAATATGTTGCTTCTTAGAAGACGTATATGTGTTTTATGTCTTTTCTTTGAACATGTTACCTATTAAGTAAAGGAAAACACCTGTAATATTACTTTTTACCGAATGGAGAACTTGTAGTGGTCTGTGTAATGTTTGGGTTCATTTTTCTACGTGAAATCATATTGTGATTATGGAACATTAACTTCTAATAATATATGAAACTTTTCTTCTCAAGTTTTATCTCATCGGTTTCACTGAATTTTATTCCTGCTGTACTTTGATTTAGTTTCCATTTAATAGTTTAAAATGAGTACTTTTACACTTGATTACCTTCCTTGCCAGCGTTTTACAAAATCGAAGAAACCTAACTCTTTTTCAAAGCTACACTAAGCGAGCGATCCCTAAGATTATTGACAACTAATTTTTCACAATGCAATTTTAAACGAGATGCTAAAAGTACTTGTAAGGTATTAAGTATCGTAAAGTCCATTATAACATTGACTGTCATTCACACGTCGGAGCTGGCGTTTTCCTTTATGTAACAGATTTTATACATATGTACCCTATAGGTTATGTGCTATAGTATTTAAGCACAAGTAAATAAGTTTTCTTTTCTCCTACCACGGTTTCTTCATCTACCCATAAATAAGTTTGATGCCATTATTAAACCCAAGGTTTCAGAGGCAGCATTCATTCATAATATATAATATCGCTAAGAGGTACGTATACGCTTCACAATGAAGGGTTTCTTAATAATTTTCCAAAACCATTTTGAGTTGATCGACGAAATGTACTAATTTGTTATTTGAATTATATTCAACCTGTTTTCATATGCCCAAATTTAATTTGTGCATCTTCGTCACTGACAAGTTCAGGCTTGGGTTGGAATGGTCGAACAATACCAGAGAGAGGTCAATGCATATCTCTATCAGTGTCCGCGACAACTTGTCAATTGAGTTTGACTGTTTGATATAAAAATTCTGTGTGGTCCCCTAACATTATTCAGGTGAATAAATAAGTAATCTCGAACTTTCAAATTAAAATATTCGAGTGTCCGCTTTCTTGATTCGCATTAATTGGTATTATTACACATTGTTGCTTCATTGTCTCAACAAAGCGCATGCAACGTACACACAGTACAAAGTAAGTAAAGATTAAAGACCAACAATAATAAACGGTGGTAAAGCCAAAAGTTTTAGATACAGATTAATTAACATTGGACCTTTAGAAAGAACAGCCTCATGCAACCTCAATAATTCAATGTGATTGACCGTGTATAGGGCATGCATGTGCGTTTCATCAGGAATCTTATCCCGAATATATAATTGAAAGTGAAATTTCTTCGGTGCAAAAGCCAATTCTTTTAGTTGGCTTTTCGGATCACTATTTCACATGCACACAGCGTTTTCTTGGGAGAAAAAAGAATACTTCTGTTGACACATATTTGCCCTGCATGCTGAAAGCAATGAGTGGTGTGTGCATTATCTGTGATTAAATGTTACTGCACGCACACACTCTCTCTCTTTCAATGGCCTTTGTAGAAACGATACCAGGTGAAACATATGATATCAGATAGACGGTCAGTGAATTTATTTAAATAAATTTACAGAACTTCTCAAAATTGTGGTAAAATTCTACAAATCTTTTCTGTTCTTTCGGCGATCATTGCGTGAAGTGGCTTACCGGAGATGGACTGACTAAAAATCATTAAATCAAGAAGCACTTCGGCACGATTTTGGGCTAAGAAATCACATTCCTCTTATTTAGACTTTTTTTCCTAGTCATTGCTTCGTAAAACTATATTGCGTACATTAGTACAGAGTTAAGTTTTATTGATAAAAACTGGAATTCAATTGGTTGACAAAAAATCAACATAATGCCGAATTGAGATTTTACGAAGATCAAGTGAAGAAAAATCTTTTATCAAAATGGAAGTTACTTTATCAAAATAAAATCGAAGAAGGGGTTTTCATGAAGTGAAATACAGGTAGAGAAGTTATTTATCAAGTAAATGGAAAATGTGGCTATATGCTCAAATTTGATCGAAGAGGAAGTTACAAAGAGTAAACTTTTTGGCAAAATGTAGTACATTTTCTATGTAAGAAAATAACTGTAAAATATTGTCTACATGTAGAAATTTAATGTTATTTTAGGTGTCAAAAATTTTATGTTAAATGTTATCAACTTACCTTTTTGTTGAAATCCTAGAATAACTAGATAATTAACAAATACTTAGATAAAACAATATTCATATGCGTGTTATTTCTGCTTGAACGTGTTAATGTGTGTTTGGTAGAAGCTAAAGGACACTAGATCATCCAAGGTTCATACGGCATACCATGTGAGATAGTCTAATAATACTTTACAATCCTATATATGCCTGAACCGCCTTTGAATTTTTTTTTTTATGTAAACAAATATTTTTTAAGATATACTATATAAAATTTGTTTTAAACATAAGGTTCCATGTCTCCAATAATAAAATGGTTTACCTCAAACATTTATATATTAATCTTTATATAGAAACAATATACTGGACAATACGTATTTAAAAGTAATTCAATATTATAAATGCAATTGTTTTCTTAATCAGTAAGCATGAAATTATACAAGGTCAATTATTTCATTATCAATCTTTTAGACTAGCATACATCAAAGAATGCACAGAAATTTACATGCAAATAGCAAAAATCCACTAGTAGAAAAAGATGATTCTACAACAAGATACAAGGTTAATTAAAAGCAAACTGTTATAAACAAAAATACAGTGACAATTTTTTAAATAAAAGATGAAATATTACATCAGTTTTGTTTTAACCGATATAATAAGTCACCTTTTACATCGGTTCCACAGATAACCAATGTAGAAAGTGAAAGAATGAAAGATATTACATCGATTTCACAAATAATTGATGAAGAATGTTGTGATTTAAAAAAATTGAAATAAAATGGAGTGCGTGACTTATTAACCTAATATTTTCACTACTTTTGGCATTCATCTTCACTTGCGTTGCTGCTTATGTTTTTTTTTTCTTGCACTCATGTTTAGTTGCTTCAATTTTTCTCCACCTTGTTTAACTTGTTTCTGCGTTCATGTTAGAGTTTGCTAAGGATGTCAAGCAAAGCATGGGCCTGTAAATGTCGATTCTATCTCTGCACGCTCTCTTTTAAACAAGTCAGTGATTTTGTAAAATAGGTTAGAAATAGTTAGAAATTTGTTTTTTATTCAAATCTTTTAGGGCTAACTTTTTTTAGTGTATATTTGACAATAGAGTCGTTATGTTGCATAAATTGATGATAGATTTTGAGCTTTTGAACTTTCGAGTGAAAAACTTCAAATGCTCATAACTTTTGACAGAGAACTCGTATTTAGACGCTCCAAAAATGAAAGTTGCTCAAATTGAGGTAAGGAAGCCCCTAACCAACACCCGAAGGGGATTGGGCCTCCAGAAATTCCAAAATTCCATCATTTATTTTTACCTTTTATTTTTTTGTTATTTTTCACTCATATTTTTAGATTGTAGCATTTTATTTCACATACCTATACTTCATAGAAAATTCTAAAATTTTTTATATTGTTTTCTTGTATTGATTAATGATTTATCAACCCATTAATTTTGTTTTAAAAAAATAATAAGACTTTTTACATCGGTCGTAACTTACAACCCATGTAATAAAGGACTTCTTACATCTAAGCTACAATCAATGTAAAAAGTCTTATATTACATCAGTTTCAGCTTCACCTGATGCAATAAGTCTCGTCTTTTACCCTCTTAAGTGCTCTATTATGTTGTTTGTATTTATAACCAATGTTATAGGTGTATTTTTTACATCAATTGAACAACAAACGTAAAAAGTCATTATTTTCTACATTATCCGATGTAGAATCCTATTTTTATACTAGTGATCATATCTTAGAAAAACATATGCAGCAACAACAACCATCTTCAAAAGCTTATATAAATCAATCAAAGTTTAGAAAGAAGAACACAAAATAAACATTTAACAATTACGTACAACATATGCAATCTTCTAGTGCTCAAGTTTCTAAATGTTGATTGTAGGAGAGTGAAAACCTTTACAATATTTCACATAGTGAACTTTCCCAATGAACTTATAGTGATCTCTTCGATAGTTGTTTCTTTTACTATTATTTGAGGTCATTTTCTTAAAGGGATATTAATGTTAAAATTAAAGGTCGAGTTCAAGAGAGGAGATAATTAAGGTATCAATAATTTTTGAAAACTTTTAGAATGAATCTTTAACTAGTAGATCAATTTCAAAATTTGGTTAAGTTTATTTTAATATGCTAAAACTTAAAACAATAATCAAAGAACATATTAAAATTATGAAAAATAATAAGATAGAAAAAAAGAGATGCACAACAATTTTATATTGCTTCACTCAGAGTTACATCTGGTTGCCCAACTACACCAGTCAAGCTTTCACTAAATAAAAAATATTTACACAACAAAAACTAAAGAAGAAAACATCAAGAACACCACTCTTAAACCTTACAGAAGCAATACGCTACACCAATAACACCCTATTATTGAGTTGAGTCTAGAAACTCAATCTAGAACAGTAAACCAACACAATGAATCTAATATACAATTGAAATGAGGTCACATGAATCACCACAAGTACAATGAGAAAAAACTCAAACATTTCTCCTTTAACTTAGAAGAAATATGTTGAAAATACCAAAAGAAAGCTCCAAGCAAATATCTTTCGCTTAGTGCAAACTCTCTTTCTCTTTTGAAAAAGATACAAAACTCAGATTTCAAAATTCATGTTAAATGAGATGAAGATGAGAGAGTTATATAAAATATACTTTGAGTTTTTATGGATTAAAACTACGTTTTAAGTTGTTGATTTCACTTACTAGTGATAAGAATACATTATTATACAAAGAAATTTGAAAACAATAATTTGGTTCCCTAATTTAACTTATTATTAACGAGATAATCAATTATTCTGTTCTAAACCTCGTAACGAACAATTTAATAAATAAACAAAAATGTAATCGAGTATTTTATTCTAAATGATTTTTAAAATAATTTTTCGCTTTTCAAAAACATTGTAACTCATTTTAAATTTGTTGTGTGTTGATCTTATGAATAATATTTTGTGAATTACTTAAATAACAAATACATAGAAAGCCAAAACATCTTAGAAGCATCTACAACATCTTCATCTTCATTCTTCATCATCAAAATACCATCTCTTGGGGTTTAAGCATCTTCAAGTCTTCAAGTCTAACAATATTATCACATATATTCTTACTGTCTTTCTAGCTACTTCACCTTCAAACCCATCACTAGTTGTGTGTTTACCCATAACCAACAGTATGCTTCATGGTTCCTGAAGTTCCATAGGGCAAGGAACTTTACCCATCCTACTAGACCAAATACTTTGTCAAAAAGATAGCTTCATTCCAAATTTCAAAACTTGAGATGTTTCTCTAGAACGAATTGTGGTTCCAAAAAAACTAGGATCACTTTACTGGAGATGTCAATGATTAGAGTTGACTAGTTGATTTTCTTAGGGGCCATTTGTGTTATGGATTAGATTTTCAGAGAGATAGACATGAAAATAACCAAAGTTCAAATATTCAAGTTTTTATCTCAAGAGAAGTAACTTAGGGTTCAACATTTTGTTTTCGGTTCATACTTTCCAAGACAATTGTCACTCTTTCCAACAACTCATATGTAATGTTTGGTCCGTTGTCCATATTTTCCTGAAAGAATGAACAATTATCTTAGTTTTACTAGAATTTTTCTTTTTTTTAGTTTCATAGTTCAAAGTTTCTCCTCACTCTAGGTGTTAATTCTAGGTTGTGACTTATTCTTAGTCTACCTATCTTACATTTTTTGTTTTTTGAAAATGTAAGAGGAAAAACTTTTACTTATAGAGTACACACAAAATATAATCAACAAATAAATTTTTTTCTTCAAAGAAATCATCTTAATTTAGTCACGAGTGTGCACCCTCACCACTTTATCAAGACTCTTTTCTTCTTAATACTTTCATCTTTATTCATAATAATCATTTCAACTCCAATACAATCAAATTTTCAAGAATCGGTATCATTCATCGAACTAAAACTTTGAACTATGTCTTGAAACTAGACTTAAATCAATATTTGCATGCAGAGGAAACCTGACAAACCACAACCCTCAGGTCATCCTAAGGACAAACTACTCTGATACCACTAAATGTAACATCCCGACTACTATTTAATTAGAATTTGTGAGAATTTTTTTAATAAAATTTTCATAGAGGAAATATAACTCATGATATTATCTCATTAATATAAATGTATACATCTCCTATAAATGTTCGTAATACATTACAAATAAGTTTACAAAAAATAGAATTCTACATCATAATGTAGAACTATCTATTTTATACGTTCTAATACATTAAAACTAGGTTCTTCATAAGTGAATCATCCAGAAAATCTTCCAAAGGTTCTTTCTTGACAACTCCTACTGAACAGGTTCTGCATCTACTCGTTCAACAGCCACATATTTTATAAGCCTTAATATTGAAAAATTACTTTTATGCCTTAATATTAATCTTAATAAACTTAACAAACAATGGGGACCTATAACCACAACCACAAACAATGAGGCATATAACTTGACTCAAAACCATAAGAATTACACTCACTTTATTAGACATATGGATTCACATACCACTTTTGATAATTCAACATGAACATCAAAAGTTATTTAAAAAGTGATTAGGTAGTCTGAGTATAACTCATCACAATATTAGTACAACCATAATTACTTTCTCGAGAATTCTGGTCATCTGCCAACAAAAAGAGATATATACTCATTACCTAAATTTGACAATGTTGAGCAGGTATCACACAATATCAAGTTCACTACAAAAAAACAAAAATTACCAACGAGATAAATCCATCGAAAACACCTAAAATTCGTCAGTAAATTGATTGTATATAAATTTACTAACGGATTTCTGAGTCAGTCAGTAATTACCGACGGATTTCCGAGTCTATTGGTAATTACCGATAGATTTAGAGTAAATTTGTCAGTAAATATGTCGACAAATTTAGCGACGGATGATATCCGTCAATAAAATCGTCGATAATGATATTTTACCGACGGATAAAGTTCCATCGATAAAATTTTGTCGGTAATTTAATTTTTTCTTGTAGAGGTTTGGCCTCTAAACTATTCTAATATAGGACGCTATCTCGACTATCTAGATATTCACCTACTTGAAATACTTCCTTAGACTTCACTAGGTCGCTACCTTTCACCCTACAATTGTACCAAATTGTGACTTTTCAAAAATAGAAACTCATTGATGACCCTAGTTTCAACTCTAAAACCTAGGACTCTTTCACCACTAACATATTCATGACATTTTCGTCAATCACATAACACAATGACCATCAAGTTATGACTTATATATCTCCTCAATTCATCAATTGTACACAATAGTGAAACAAATACATCCAGTAATTAATAACATAGCATACAAGTAGCTTTCTTTTATCGAAATTTATCAAAATACTTACTTTTTCTTTATATGTATTTATATATAAAAAATTGTATTTATATCATTACAAAATAGAATAAAATAAAGATTAAAGCAAGGCTTTAAATAAATATAATTCTCGTAAAACTAGAGATAATTTAAATAAAATAAATAAGAATAGTGCGTAACTTGAGATACAATAAATAAAATAATTTGGACCAGTGCAAAACTAGAGATAAAATAAATAAAATAACCAAGATCGCTACGAAACTGGAGATAAAATAAATAGGACCAATACATAATTGGAGATAAAATAAATAAGATAAATAAGACCAATTCATAACCAAACTTAAAATAAATAGGACCAATGCATAACTGAAGATAAAATAAATAAAATAAATAGGACCAATGTATAAATGGAGATAAAATAAATAAGATAATAGCATCAGTGCATAACTGGAGAAAAAATAAATAGGACCAATGGGTACATGAGATAAAGTAAATAACATAAGTAGGAGCATTGCGAGACTAGAGATAAAATAAACAAAATAAATAGGACCAGTGCGTAACTGGAGATAAAATAAATAAATTAAGAAGGACCAGTGCGTAACGGGAGATAAAAGAAATAAAGAAACAAAGAGAGTAGGATAATCTCTTCTATTTCTCTCTCTTCTTTCTCTTTTTGTTCTCTCTCTTTCTTCTCTTTTCTCTTTTTTCCTTCTCTCTTCCTCTCTCCTTCCTTCCCCATTCTTCCCCTTAAGTTCATCTCTCCCTCCCTTTTTATAGTTGAATTCTCTTTATTTTTATTTTATTTTTTAAACTAATGTTTATCTTCTACATTTAATGTAGGTAGATTTTTCTACCATCCGTCCTTATCTCTTCTTCTTTTCTTTTCTTTTCTTTTCTTTTCTTTATTTTTTTTTCTTTTTTCTTCATTTTTTTATCCGTTATAATTTAATTATTATTTAATTAATACTTTTCTTTCTTCTTTTTCTTTCCAAATTTTATCTAAAATATAAAATACTTTAAAAATGAGAATTTCATAACATGAATTAAAGGATAAGGTTTTCCAATTCTTACTTTAAGATAAAATAATTAATATATTTATTTGTAAGCAAGGATGTTACAAGTACAATGACCAAAATGTTTGATCTGTTCAGAATGTTGATATTGGCTATCATGTTGTATGTTTCAAATCGTGTCTATTAAGACCTATCTATTGTGATATTTACTCTTTAACCCCATGAGATAATCTTGATGAGATCATCTGAGATTTGTATCTTGATGATATTGTCTATCATCTTTATTCTTTGTAAACAGCTAGTATATATCATCAATAGATCGTCTAACACGTCTTTATGCTATAACATCGTCTGATGAGATCATCTGGTATGACCATGTGCCATAGAACCGCCTCACGTGATCTTTTAGTGTAACCTTCTACTGGTAAATCGCCTAACATGTTGATTCTAGTGAGTTTTTCCATCAAATAAATACTATAGATTGTCTAGTATGTTCTTTCCTTGTGACTATTTTCTAGTATATTCTAGAACCATGAGATCATCTAATACTTTAATACTTCATAATTGTTTAACAGGTTTAATCAACCTGGAACATCTAATAAATTTGGGTCTACAGGCCGTTAAGATTTTATTACACTTATTCTTGATTCTTATAAACTTGTGAATATTATTGTAACACACACAGAGATAATCAAATAAAAATATATATATATATATATATATATATATATATTTATTTTTATTATCAAAATTATAC